>Ga0335398_10000543_pt1 | contig 66148 bp, 55 predicted proteins | sample BON03_FD_205742 | JGI IMG/M metagenome (GOLD analysis project Ga0335398, IMG submission 205742) | Freshwater microbial communities from Lake Bonney liftoff mats and glacier meltwater in Antarctica - BON-03 (spades assembly) (version 2) | ecosystem: Environmental > Aquatic > Freshwater > Ice >... | reverse complement strand
CGCAACGATGCACAAGCAAGGGGCCAATATCTTTGAGTCCCTCGTGGCCGCATTTAAGGGGTCAACGCCTCAGCCCTGCTTTGGCTGAATCCGGCGGGGATGCCTAAATTTGGCCTGAGTAGTTACCAACGATCACCGGCAAAGTCCAGAAGTTCGTGATGCGCGACACGATGAAGCAGGAGCTGGGATTGACCGAATCCCGGACTGCCTGAGTCATCTGCGTGTGGGGATTCACGGGGCGCAGCAGCTGCCGGTGATGCTGGCCATTGGCGCTGCCGGACAACCGGTTGGTGGCCGCAGACGGTCAGCCATGTGCGGCCAACGACGGATCCCCGCGGGCGGCCAGCACCTCCCGGGCATGGGTCTGTCCAGTCGCAAACATGGCGCTCGCCGAGGTGAAATCGGTCGCCGGGAAAGCCGTCAGATCGGGTTGAAAAAAGATGTCTGCCGCATCGCGTGCCAGACCGATCTGGGCCGAAGAGGGCACCAGGATGGATTGCATCAGCGTGGCCAGCAGGCTCGGTACGTCCGGGTAGCGGCCTCGCCTCAGGAGCTTGTCGAGCAGCAGTGTCCAGGATCCCGGCAGGCCGTTGCGCGGGACCGGTAGCGACGACACGGAGCCGACATAGGATGCGACCTTGGTGCGACAGCCCGCCTCCTGCAGCACCGACACCGGCAGGTTGTCCACCAGGCCGCCGTCGCAGAACAGGCTGGCGCCGTAGGGTACTGTCGGCATGGCGCCAGGCGGGGACGAGCTGGCATAGACCGTCTGCCACACCGCCCCGCGCGTGAACACATGGCGGCGCGAATCGGTCAGGTTGGTGGCTACCACGCGCAGCGGTATCCAGCTGTCCTCGATCATCATCGCGCCGAAGGTCTGGCGCAGTCCGTCGCGCAAGCGGCGGCTGCGCAGCAGCGACATCAGCGGCAGGTCGAACTCCGTGAACGGGTTGCCCTGCGATGCGATGGCCGTCATGCCGCGCTGCACAAGCGCTTGCGGCGCCTCGTCGCGGGCCAGCAGGCTGCCAGCCATTGCGCCGGCACTGGTGCCGGCGATGAGGTCAAACGCGTGGCCGGCCTCCAGCATCGCCTCGGCGACACCGAGATGTACAAATCCGCGTGCGCCGCCGCCCGACAGAGCGATGCCCAGCGTGGTGCCGGCCAACCAGCGCGCGAGCCGGGCGATGTCGCGCACATGTCCTCGGCGGACATGCGCATGGTGTTGGATCAAGCGCGCGTCCAGCCACGCCGCGGTGCCGTGTGGCATGGTGCGGTCGGCGGAATGTTCGAGCACCAGCCATACCGGGGGCACATGCGCGCCGGCCGTGTGTAACAGCAGTTGCTGCTCCACGGCGTTGCGCCGCGGATCCGCATCGGCGTCGACCAGCAACAACACCCGGTCGGCCTGGGCCACTGCCGCCCGGCTCCAGGCCGTGTCGCCGCCGTCGGTCACCAGCAGCAGGTAGTCCCTGTCCTGGCGCTGCGCGTCGACCCAGCCCTGGAAACGCAGCCAACCCGGATGGTTCGCGGGCAGCTTCGCCGCGTTGCCGATCACGCCCTCCGCGTGCAGCATGTCCGGGGTCACGACCAGTCCGTCGCTACCCAGGGTCGCGGACAATACGTGCAGGAGTCCGTCCATGTCGACGCCCGGATCGCGCGGCACCACCGCAATGATGCGGGCGGACCGAACCCCCGATCGGAATTGTGCCGAGAGGCGCCCTGCAGTGGTGCGCAGCAGTGCCCGCAGCGCATCGTTGCGTGTCAGGATCTCGTCATGGAGCAGCTTGCTGTCGAAGCGTGCGAGCCAGCTTTCGCGCGCCGCCAGGACGCTGGCTGAACGTGGCTCCGCGCACAGCACCGCGACTTCGCCAAAGACCTCGCCACGGCGCACGCTGCCGATCGTGCTGCGCAGGCCGTGCCGGTTGATGACGATGGTGAGTTCGCCCGAGACCAGCACATACCAGCCGTCCACCGCCGCGCCCTGTTCCCACAGCACCTCACCGCGCTGCAATTGCACCCAGGTGGCGCTCGCGCTCAGAAGATCGAGCAACCCGGGGTCGGAGCCGACCGCCCGGGGCAGGGCCAAGCGTAAAACAGCCTCACGCAGTCGCAGCTGAACGATGCGCGCCAGCGCGTCGCGCAGCGCCGCGCTGGCGTTCATCAGTACGTCGAGCTCGGCGGCGGGCAGGCACAGCACCACACTGGGCGCGCGTGCCGTCACGGTGGCCGTACGACGCCCGCCGGCGATGAGTTGCGATTCGCCGATCACGTCGCCAGGACCTGGGCGACCGATTGCAATGGTCGACGTTCCGTCCCGGACGGTCGCGACAAATGAGCCGCTGCGCACGAAGTAGAGGTCGGCGCCAATCGTTCCCTCGGTGATAAGCGTCTGACCGGTTTCACATGACTCGGTTGTCACCACCGCAGCGATGCGCGTCAGCAGTGCATCGTGCATCCCGGCGAACAGGTCGATCGCTCGCAACTCGGTCAGCAATTCGGTCAGCAATTCGGTCAATCCAGTGTTCTCCGTATTTGTCGTTCATGTATACCCGGCCGGCGCGCGTCGCTGCTGCGCGCGTCGGCCGCGTCAACGACATGGCCCATGCGCACCGATGGCATACTGCCTGGCGTCATGTGCAATCACTCCTGTCACCACCCGAATGACGCAGCTTAGCGGGTTCCCGTAGGCGCGGACAGATGCGCATGATCGAATATACGTAAATCACAGGTAGCAATACATGTTGAACTGGTTCTTCGGCGCCCGCACCCTGGATGACCATGTGCAGGCTGATGATTTCAAGCAGGCGCTGGCGCTGCTGGACGGCGCGCTCGAAACCCAGCCCGAAGACCCGGAACTGCTGGAAAAGCGCGCGCAGGTGCTGGCCCGGCTCGACCGCGTCGACGCGGCTGGCCAGGCGTATGAGGACCTGGCCCGGCGTTTTGCCAGCCGCGGTTTCGGCATGCGCGCCATCGCGCTGCTCAAGCAGGCCCAGCAACTGAGCCCGCCGCCAGCGGGCATCGACGTACTGATGCGCGACATCGCTGCACTCGCACACCTGGACGATGTCGCAGCCTCGCCGCTGTTTCGCATGTTCTCGCGGGACGAGTTGGTCGCCATCGTGCAGCAACTGCAGTTGCTGACGTTCGAGCCGGGCGAGATATTGCTGATGCAGGGCCAACCGGGCGACAGCCTGTATGTGATTGCGACCGGCGAAGTGCGGGTGTTCGCGCAGGACGACGCAGGCAAGCCCGCCCAGGTCGCGAAAATCCCCGCGCCGATCTTTTTCGGTGAGATCGCGGTCGTCCGCGGCGGCCCGCGCACCGCCACCGTCACCGCCGCAAGCCCTGTTTCGGTGCTGGAGCTGACGCGAACCGGGCTGGACGCCATTTCTGCGAACCACCCCAGTATCCGCCAGGTATTGCTCGAATTTGCCGGGCAACGCGAGGCCGAGTTGCAGCGCCAGGGCCTGCTGAAAGGGCACACGTGCGCATGAGCGCCGCGCCGGGCCGCCCCAAGCAAGCTCGCACCGCAGCACGCAGTGCGAGGGTACTGCAATGAGCACTGCTGCCAACAAACCCGTCGTCTCGCTGGTTGCCACCGCAGACCTGGATGCAGCAGCGCGCGCCGAACTGTTCGAATTCTGCGACCGCTTCTCAAGTCGGCACCGGCATCGCTTCGAAGCGCAGCTGGCGAAGGATGAAACCGTGTTCCTGGTGCGCGGCAGCGCCACCGGACACCTTGTGGGTTTCGGCACATTGACCGTGAACGACGTTACTTACCAGGATGAGAAGGCCACCATCATCTATGTCGGCTGGACCATGATCTCGCCCGAGTTCCGCAAGCACGGCATCACCCAGCGCCTGGGTTTCAATGCGTTCCTGAAAGAGCGCCTGAAACACCCGCTGCGCAATGTCTACTGGATGATGACCTCGTCCACGCTGAACTCTTACCTGGTGCTGGTGCGCAACTTCCGCGACAGCTACCCGCAGGCCGGCCGCCGTTTCCCGCCGCGCGAAAGCGCCTATGTGGAGCAGGTGCTTGCGCGCCTGGGCGCACAGTGGGACCCGGCCACCGGTGTGATCGCACGCGGCGGCGCTTCGTTCTACCGCGAAGGCCGCGTCGACAAGGACGCGGTGGACACCAGCGACCCGGACATCGCGTTCTACATCACCGCCAACCCCGGCCAGGCCGAGGGCGACTCGCTGGTGTGCCTGGCGCCCCTGACGCTGAAGAACTTCGCCTATATCGGCAAGCGCCAGTTGTCCAGGGGCAAGAAGAGGCGCAAGCCGACGGTCGACGCCTAAGCGCCCGGGCCAAACCTGTGACGGGCAAACTGGCCGCATCCCCTTACCGGCGGGTGACGCTCATGTGCCTGCTGGCCTTCGTGGTCTACGGCGGCTGGGCCTTCGGCATCAATTACGGGCACGGGTTCGAAGTCGCGCGGGCCGCCGGCCTGGCACAAGGCGTGTCGAGCACCCTCTCGACCCTGATCATCACCAGCCTGATCGAGCTGTGTTTCAAGTGGTTCAAGGGCAGACGCGGCGGGCTGTTTCTGGCCTGGTTCATTCCGCCGACGTTGACCGGGCTGATGCATGCCGGGTTCCAATGGGGCGTGGGCACGCCGGAGATCGTGCTGACCGTACTGTTTTCGGTGGTGATGGGTTATGGGTTTGCAGCGGTGTACGTGCGGGGCGTCGCGCGGCTGAAGCTGACGGTCACCGGATGAAGTCGCGCAGCACCTCGAAGTGGCGCCGCGGCGCATCGTTGACGATGCCGTGGCCGCAGTCGGTAAAGCGCTCGAAACGCGTGAGCGGCGCCGGCAGATGGGCCACGATGGTCTCGGAAAAGGCCATGGGTGTGATCGGATCGCGGTCACCCGCCATCACCAGCGTCGGGCATGTTATGCGTGCCAGCGCCGCGCGAAAATCCATGCGGGCGAACTCTCCGGTGGCGAAGTGCAGGTTGACCGGGTCATGCACGATGGCGCGCGCTGTGGCGTCCGGATCGCGCAGGGGTTGGGTGTAATACATCGGATGGCAGGTCTGGCGGTAAGCGATACGGCGCTCGGGCGTCGGCGTGAGCCAGTAGTCGCGTGCAAGGTCACGCGCCGCGGGGCCGCCAATACGCTCGAAGGCGTCGAACACGGCCGGCCAGTCGGGCCGCGCCGCCGTGCTCGCCAGCACCAGTTTGCCCGGATGCCCGGGGTGGCGGGTGGCATAGGACTGCGCCACGAAACCCCCAAACGACACACCATAGACGATGGGCTTGTCGATGCCCAGCGCGTCGCACACGCCGCGCACGTCGTCGCCCCACTGCGCGAGGTTCCAGGTCGACGGGTCGTCGTAGCTGCTGCGTCCATTGCCGCGATGGTCCATGTAGACGATCTGCGCGATGTCAGTCAGCTCCGAGAACGCCGGCTTGAACAGGCTGTGGTCGAAACCCGGTCCACCGTGCAGCAGCACCAGCGTGGGCCGGCTGCGCATCGATGGGCCATCGGACACCAGGCCCACGCCCTCGATGTCGATATAGATACGGGCGCCGTTGACGAGGACATGCATGGGAGTCGGCTTCCTTTTGTTGTGCTGGCGTCGGTGGCGTTGTGAGGCGTTGGATCCTGGTGGCCGCGCGACTCAGGCTGTCAACGTTTCCGCCCAGGTCAATGCCTGCAGATGCGCCCAGTTGACCTGCTGGTTGTCCAGCCCCAAGGTGTCGGCCGTGCGGGCGAACGCAGCGTCGTCGCCAGACTCGCAGGCCACGCTCAGTTCGAGCAGTGGCGCCAGCGAGCCGCGTTGCAGCAGCAGCGCAGAAATCACCGATTCGGGCAACGCAATCGCATCGAGTGCCTTGTCGATCGGCATGCAGAGCATGGTGTCGAGCAGCGAAAACACGCCGGTGACGAAGGCGTTGTCGCAATCCTCGGATGAATATTTCAGCTCGATGGCGAGCAGCTCCATCAAGCGGCCGCGTACGATGGCCGTCGTGGCTACGGCCGGGGGAATGCCGTCGACGCGCGAGGTGGTTAGCAGCAGTGCGGCCCATCGGAACAGCTTCTTCAGGCCCATCATCATCACCGCGTGGCGGAATGATGTGACTTCGCTGCGCAGGCCGAATCCCGCTGAGTTGATGAAGCGCAGCAGGTTGAACGACAAACTGGCATCGTGTTTGAGCACGGCCTCAATCTCCACCGTGGAGGCCTGCTGGCGCACCAGGTTGATCAAATTGATGATGACGACCTGCGACGGCCGGATGGTCTGGCCGGTCACGACCGACGGCCGCGCAAACCAGTAGCCCTGGAACAGGAGCACACCGAGGTCCTTGGCTTGCTGGTGCTGTGCGGCGGTCTCGACCTTTTCCATGATCAGTTGCGCGCCGGATTTTTTCTGCGCCAGCTGAACCGTGGGTTCGACCTGTTCCGGGCGCAGCAGCTGCAGGTCAATTTTGATGAAGTCCGCCAGCGGCAACCAGGGCTGGTAAGCCGCGGAGAGCACGGTGTGGCTGAACGCGAGCCGGAAACCCATTTTGCGTGCGTTGGCCAGTCGCCCCACGCGGCGTTCGATCTCCTCGGCGACATTACCCGCCACCGGCGGAATTTCCAGCACGATGCGCTCGGGTTGCACCAGCTCCAGATGGCCGCTGGCCAGGCTGTCATGCGCGCAGTTGACGAACAAGGTGCGGTTGTCGATCAGTGCGCTGTTGTCTGCATGCGAGAGCGCGTTGAACAGCAGCTGCGCGTCGCTGGACGCGCTATGGGTATGCGAGGGCCGGGTGCGGTCGAACAGCTCGTAGGCAAACACTTCGCCGGCATAGTCGACGATGGCCTGGCGCGCAATCGCGATGGTCAACATCGGCTCGGTGTCGGATCGCAGGGGTTGCGGTTCGGTGGCGGAATCGGATCGGTCGGTCATGGCGGCCCTGAAGTTGATAGAGTCATTCTATTGACCATTGTGCGCAGCCCGTTGGCAACCTGCGCCTGGCAATGGCGCAGGCCGGTGATGCTGGCGCATTCTCACGATGCCGCCTGCTGCTGCAGCAAGGCCAGTTCGACCTCATCGAAGCCGGCTGCGCGACGTGCCTCCATGTTGAAAGGTCCACGCAAGCGGGGTGCGCCGTGCTGCTTTGCGAGCGCCGCGTAGGTTGCGATCGGGTCGCGCCCCTGTTGTTGGCACAGGTATCGGTACCAGTGGTTGCCCACGGCGACATGGCCGATCTCGTCGCGCAGGATGGTGTCGAGAATCGCAGCCGCCTTGTCGTCGCCGGCAGCAGCGAGGCGCTTGCGCATCGGTGGCGAGGCGTCCAGGCCGCGCGCTTCCAGTGTGCGCGGTACCAGGGCCAATCGGGCCAGTGCGTCGAGGCGGGTTTTCTCGGCCATCTCCCACAGGCCGTTGTGGGCCGGGAAATCGCCATAGTCGTGGCCCAGCGTACGCAGGTGCCCCAGCAGCAATTCGAAGTGCAGTGCTTCTTCGCGCGCTACGCCGATCCACTGACGGTAGAACGCATCGGGCAAACCGGCAAAACGCCAGACGATGTCCAGCGCTAGATCGATCGCGTTGAGTTCAATATGCGCCAGCGCATGGATCAGTACTGCACGGCCTGGCACGGTGGCAACCGAGCGGCGCGGCAGCGCGTTGAAACCGACCAGGGCCGGGCGTGTGGGTCGCCCGGGAATGCCCGGCGGTTCCTCCAGCACCGTGTGGGCCTGTAACGGCCCGGACGGATGGAGCAGCCGCGCGCCGGCCGCCTTGGCGCCGGCATCGGTTTGCAGCAGGAGGTCGAGCGCCTGCGCACGCAGTTCATTGGCCATGCGGTCGATTGTCGTCGTGCGCGCCTCAATAATGGCGCCACAGTCCATATACTGTGCCGGCCAACCAGACAGCGTTGGTGAAATTCGCCCATCTGCCCTGCATCAAGGACACTCCGCATGCGCATCGACGCCCGTGATTTTCTGGACCTGAACCGGTATCCGATCGCAGAACCCGGGGCGGCGCGCGATGCGCTGTTGGCCGGTCTGAAAGCGGAGCTCGACCGCGATGGCTGCGCCGTGTTGAAAGCCTTTGTGCGGCCAGACCGGATCGCGGACCTTGTGCGCGAAAGCGATCGCGTCGCGGTGCATGGGCATCGCAACTTCAGCCGTACCAACGCCTATTTCACACAGGACCGGCCCACATTGCCGGCCAGTCATCCGCAGCGCCGCTTCTACGACCGCTCCAATGCATTCGTGCCGGCTGACCATTTCGGGGCAGACAGCATATTGCGCAGCATCTACGAGTGCCCGGCCTTTGCGCCGTTCATTCAGCAGGCGCTGGGCGAGGCGGCGTTTTACCGCTACGCCGATCCACTGGCCGACGTGATCATCAACCTGGCTGAAGAAGGCAATGGCTTTCCGTGGCATTTCGACACCAACAACTACACCGTGACGCTGGCGATCCAGAATGCCGAGTCGGGCGGTGACTTCGAATACAGCCCGCATCTGCGCACGGCCACCGATGAGAACTATGCGGGTGTCGAAGCTGTGCTCGACGGCGATACGCGTCTGATCCGGACCCTGCATCTGGAGCCAGGCGACCTGCAGATATTCAAGGGGCGCCAAGCTCTGCACCGGGTCACACCGCTAGCGGGTCCGCGACCGCGTTATGTCGCCATCTTCAGTTTTGCCGAACATCCGGGCATGGTAGGAAGTCCGGAGCGCACGCGCCAACTGTATGGCCGTGTCCTGCCGATCCATCTCGAGCGGGCGGGGCAGCGCGCCGACGCGCTGGTCGACTGATCGGCCAAGGCGACACACGATCGTTTCAAGCCCGCTCCCGGGCTTTGATGCCGACAGCTGCTGCCTAGCCCAGGCTGAAGCCGATCTGGTGGCACGGTGCGATGTCAGATCCTCAGATCCAGAGCACCGGTCCCTTCGTGCTGTACCAACTGTCGATCTTGTCCTGCACCTCGGCCTCGATGCGGCTGCGCTTGATCTTCATGGTGGGCGTCAGGCAGCCGTTCTCGATCGACCAGGGTTCCTTCGCGATCACCAGCATCTGCAGCCGCTCATAGTCGGCCACTGCACCATTGACGCGCTTGAGTAACGCAGTCATTTCCGACTCCACCTCGGCGCGGAACGCGTCGTCTTTCAACCGGGGCCGCGCGTGTTCCGACAACACCACCATGCCGTAGGCGGAAGGTTGTCCAACGCCGGAGACGATCGACAGTTCGACCAACGGGTGATCGTTGAGCATGTTCTCGATTGGCGCCGGCGCGACGTATTTTCCTTTGGCCGTCTTGAACAACTCCTTGACCCGCCCGGTGAGCTTGAGCAGGCCATCGGTATTGCGTTCGCCCATGTCGCCGGTGCGAAAGAACCCGTCTTCGGTGAAGCTCTCGGCATCCAGGTCGGGGCGTTTGTAGTAACCCTTCATCTGGCCCGGCGACTTGATCAGGATCTCGCTGCCAGCACCGATACGCACTTCGACGCCCTCGTACGGTATGCCGACATAACCCGGCGCGTTGAACTGTTCGGTCGAATGGTGCGAGAACGCGAAGTCTTCGGTCATGCCGTAACCCTCGAACAGGTTCAGCCCCAGCTTGCGGTACCAGGTGATCAGCTCGGCCGGAATCGGCGCCGAGGCGCTGGCCGCCAGTTGCACCTGATCCAGGCCCAGACCGGTGAGCACCTTGCGGCCGATCAGCTTGCCGATGATCGGCAGGCCGAGCAGCAAGTTTAGCCTCTTGGCCGGCATCTTGGCCAGCACGCCTTGCTGGAACTTGAGCCACAGGCGGGGCACCGACAGGAACAGGTTGGGCCGCGCCCGATTCAGGTCGGCCAGGAAGGTGTCGAGCGACTGGGCAAAGAAGATGTGCAACCGGCCGCTGTGCCAGGCGGGCGCGGCGATCACCGCGCGCTCGTAGGAATGGGCCAGCGGCAGGTACGACAACACGCGCCAGCGGTCGGTGCCCGCCATGCGGGGCGTCAGGTCGTCGGTGTAGCCCTTGCCCACGGCTGAGACCGCGCTGAAGGTGATCATCGCGCCCTTGGGGGTGCCGGTCGATCCCGAGGTGTAGATGATCATCGCCAGGTCGTCGGCGGCGCGTCGTACCGGGCCGCTCAGCGGTTCAGTGCGCGCAACCAGATCGTCCCACTGGTTGAAGCTGGTCGATGGCGCCAGTGGCAGTGCGATGCAGGGCAGGTCGGCCGGCACGCCGGCTTGCTGCTGCTCCCAGGTGTCGAGCTTGCCGACGAACAGCAAGCGGGCGTCGCTGTGTTCGAGCACGAAGCGGATGGTGTCCGGACCTTCGGTCGGAAAGATCGCCACCGTGGTGCCGCCGGCCATCCAGATCGCGAGTTCCGCCATGAAGAAATGCGCGCAGTTTTTGGACAGAATCGCGATATGGCTGCCCGCGCCCAGACCCATGCTTTGCAGATGGGCCGCCATGCGCCGCGCCTGGTCGACGGTTTCGCCCCAGCTGTAGTCGACCACTTGGCCGTTGCCCTGCGGCTGCGTCAGGAACACCATGTCTTTCTGGTTGACCGCGTGTTCCTGGATGGTGTCCAGTATCAGCTTCTGATCTGGGTTGTTTGCCTTGGTTGTCTTGGTTGCCATTTCTGTTGCCTCCTGATAATTGTTGAGCCTACATCGACAGGGAGCCCTCACGGAACTCCGTCTTGTCGAGCCATACATTGACCAGCACTGCCCTGCCGCTGGCCGCCAGGGCCCGCGCCTTTTCGAGTGCCGGGCGCATTTCATCGGCCTGCCGGACCACGATGCCTTCGGCGCCGAAGCCGGCAGCCACCCGGTGGTAGTCGGTCCGTGCCAGCACGGTGGCGACGTCATCGTGCAGCATCTTGACCTGCTCGCGCGCAATCTGTGTCCAGCCGGCATCGTTGCCGACGATGGCGATCACGGCAATGCCGTGGCGCACGAAGGTGTCGAACTCCACCAGGCCATAACCGCTGGCGCCGTCGCCCAGGATGATCCAGACTTCGGCCTCCGGGTGGCAGCTTGCCGCACCCAGAGCAAACCCAGAGCCCACACCCAGCGTGCCGAAGGCGCCCGGGTCGAGCCAGCGCAACGGCGCACGTGGGTGCAGCACATAGGCGGCGGTACCAACGAAGTCGCCACCGTCTGCGACCAGCAGCGCGTTGTCACCGGCCATCTGTTCGACCAACCGCAGCAGTGACACCGGATTGACCTGTTCGCCGCTGACCTGCGCCTGCGCATCGATGCTGGACTCGCGCTCGGCGTCGCGTGCCTGCAACTGGCCGATCCAGGGCTGCCAGCGCGACGCATGCTGGGCTATGGCGGGGTAGGACTGCGCGAGCGCGAGCAGGAACTGGCCGACATCGCCGATCACCGCCACGTCGGGGCGGCGGTTCAGGCGTGCATCCCTGGCGCTGCGGTTCGCCGCAATCAGCGTGGCGCTGCGCCGGATGTGTTTGCCGTAGTCGAGACGGAAATCGCAGGGCACGCCGGCCAGTACCACGCAGTCGGCCTCGCGCAGCGCCTGGCGGCGTTGATGCCGAATCTGCAGCGCGTGCTGGCGCCCGAGCAGGCCGCGGGCCATGCCCGAGAGGTAGACCGGAATGCCCAGTTGCTGCACCGCAGCGGCGATGTGCTGCGCTTGCGCGGCCTGTGCCATGGTCTGGCTGCCGATCACCATCAACGGGCGCTGCGCCTTGTGCAGCGCAGCCAACGCCTGCCGGATGCGGCCGGGCGCCGGTTGCGGAACATCGACTGGCCGCACCTGGGTGCGTTGAGTGTCTTTGGCGCCGGCAAACATCTTTTCGACATGGCGTGTCAGGTAATAGCGCAGCAGACGGTCGCCGATGGCGCGCCCCTTGCCGGCCGCATCCGCGTACCACTGCCGGATCGTGGCTTCGTCGTACAGCAGGTCGACCGGGCATTCGATGAAAACCGGACCGGGTACGCCGCTGGCTGCCAGGCAGAAGGCTTCGTCGACAGCCGGGCCGAGGTCGCGAACGCGACGGATTTTGATGAAGCGCTTGACATGGGGCTCAACCAGTGGGCGCTGGTCGATGTCCTGCAAGGCGCCACGACCTTGCAGGGCCGTGGGCGCTGCGCCGCCGATCAGAATCAGCGGTGACTGTGCCAGTTGCGCATTTTTCAGCGCGGTGATGGTGTTGGTGATGCCGGGGCCGGCCGTGACCGCCGCTACGCCCGGCACACCGGACAGGCGGCCGGTGGCGTCTGCCGCGAACACGGCGGTGGCCTCGTCGCGTACGTCGATGATGCGGATGCCGCGCGCGCGGGACGCCGAGAGAATGGGCGATATATGTCCGCCGCACAAGGTGAAAATCTGGCGCACGCCATGCGCCAGCAACGACAGCGCGACGCGGTCACCGCCATGCAGAAGCTGCGCAGGATCAGCCATTTTTTTCTTCTCCGTCTCTTTCTGTCGGGGTGTTGTGTTCCGGCCCTGCGCCGGTTGCCCGGAAGTATCCCAGCGGCGCGCGGGTTGGGCAATGCGCGCTAACCCGAACCGGGCTTGCCAGCGCTTTTACAATCCACGCAACAGGAGAACTGACTTGGCAACCTATGCATTGGGCGAACTGGCCCCGAAAATCGATCCAACCGCGTGGGTGGCCGATAGCGCGCAGGTGATTGGCAACGTGGATCTGGCGCCCGATGTGAGCATCTGGTTCGGCGCCGTTCTGCGCGGCGACACCGAACATATGCGCATCGGTCGCGGTTCCAACATCCAGGACGGCAGTGTGTTACATGCCGACGTGGGCAAGCCGCTGACGGTGGGGGAAGACGTGACCGTCGGCCACAAGGTGATGCTGCACGGCTGCACCATCGGCGATGGCAGCCTGATCGGCATCGGTGCGGTGGTGCTCAACGGCGCGCGCATCGGCAAGCATTGCCTCGTCGGTGCCGGCGCACTGGTTACCGAGGGCAAGGAATTTCCCGATGGCTCGATGATCTTCGGCAGCCCGGCAAAAGCGGTGCGCGAATTGACGGCCGAGCAGATTGAGGGGCTGCGCAATAGCGCGCGGGGTTATGTCGAGAACGCGAAGCGCTTTCGCGCGACATTGGTGAAAATAAATTGAACCGGGGCGCGATGGATCGCGCCCGCAACGCACTGGAATCGTCTTTTGTCTGAATTGCACAAGTTTTTGTTCGACGGTCTGCCGGTCCGCGGCATCGTGGTGCGCCTGACCGACGCCTGGACCGAGATTCTGCGCATACGCGCGGCCAATACCGACACCGGGCCCTATTCTGCGCCGGTGGCCCATATGCTGGGCGAAATGCTGGCTGCTGCCACGCTGATGCAGTCGAACATCAAGTTCGATGGTGCGCTGGTGATGCAGATCATGGGAGATGGCCCGGTCAGGCTGGCAGTGGCCGAGGTGCTGCCCGACCTGCGCGTACGCGCCACCGCTACTGTCACGCGCGAGGTGGCGGCCGACGCCACATTCGCCGACATGGTCAATCTGAACAACGACGGCCGTTGTGCGATCACGCTCGACCCGATCGAGCGCCTGCCCGGGCAGCAACCCTACCAGGGTGTGGTTCCGCTGTATGGCGACCAGGGCGAAAAGCTGGAAAAAATCAGCGACGTGCTGCAGCACTACATGCTGCAAAGCGAGCAACTCGACACCACGCTGGTGCTGGCCGCCGACGACACCATCGCCGCCGGTATCCTGATCCAGCGTCTGCCGGGGCAGGGCGCGGCCAACCTCGATGGCACGCGCGCGCGCTCCGATGAAGACGAAATCGGTCGCAACGAGCACTACAACCGCATTGCCACGCTCGCATCGAGCCTCACGCGCGAGGAGTTGCTGGGCCTTGGTGTGGACGCCATTTTGCACCGCCTGTTCTGGCAGGAGGACGTGCTGCGGTTTGCACCGCAAGACACCGATCCGCGCCCCCATTTCGCCTGCAGTTGCAATCGTGACAAGGTCGGGGCGATGATCGTCAGCCTGGGCGAGGAAGAGGCCGCGAGCATTTTGAGCGAGCGCGCTGATATCGAGGTGGGTTGCGAGTTCTGCGGCATGCAGTACCGCTTCGACGCGATCGATGCGGCGCAACTGTTCCGTTCTGCCACCGAAACGCCCGGGTCGAGCTCCAGCGCGCACTGAGCGTCGGGCCTGCGCGGGCCCAAAGCCTGTGGCCCGGCGGGTTTGTCGCGCACAACGCCGCAAAGGTGCTTCTCAGCCGCGGCAAAGCCGCATCAAGCCGCTACTTTTTCGGGATCTGCACCAGGATTTCGTTCGGCCGCACCAGGCCCAGCTCGAGCCGGGCTTTTTCTTCGACCATGTCCATGCCTTCCTGCAGGTCATGCACTTCGGCCGTGAGGCGCTCGATGCCCTGACGGTCGCGCTCGTTTTGCGCCTTCTTGGCGTTCAGGTCTTCCGTCAACACAGTGACGTTCGGAATGCTGCCCCGGCCGTACCACAGTTGTCCATGCAGAATCACCAGCAAAGCGATCAGTGCCAGCGGTAAAAGGCGATTGCGCACGATGGAGTGGTGGCGTCAGCGCGGGGCGCGCGTGGTTGCGTCAGCGCAGGTTGTAGAACGCAGCGCGGCCGGGATAGGTTGCGATTTCGCCCAGGTCTTCTTCAATGCGCAGCAGCTGGTTGTATTTGGCCATGCGGTCGGAGCGGCTCAGCGAGCCGGTCTTGATCTGGCCGGCATTGGTGCCCACCGCGATGTCGGCGATGGTCGAATCTTCGGTTTCACCGGACCGATGGCTGATCACCGCCGTGTAGCCGGCCCGCTTGGCCATTTCGATCGCTGCGAAGGTCTCGGTCAGGGTGCCGATCTGGTTGATCTTGATCAGGATCGAATTGGCGATGCCCTTGTTGATGCCTTCCTGCAGGATCTTGGTGTTGGTGACAAACAGGTCGTCACCGACGATCTGCACCTTGTCGCCCAGGCGGTCGGTGAGAATCTTCCAGCCATCCCAGTCGTTTTCGGCCATGCCGTCTTCGATGCTGATGATCGGGTATTTGTCGACCCAGGTGGCCATCATGTCGGTCCACTCGGCCGATGACAGGGTCAAGCCTTCGCCCTCCAGCACATAGCTGCCGTCCTTGTAGAACTCGGAGGCCGCGCAGTCCAGGCCCAGCGCGATCTGCTCGCCAGCCACGTAACCGGCCGCGTCGATGGCCTCCAGGATCATCAAAATCGCCGCTTCATGGTTCGCCACGTTGGGCGCGAAACCGCCTTCGTCGCCCACCGCCACGCTGATGCCCTTGTCGGACAGGATCTTTTTCAGTGCATGGAACACCTCGGCGCCATAACGCAAGGCCTCGCGGAAGTTCGGCGCGCCGACCGGAATGATCATGAACTCCTGCAGATCGAGGTTGTTGTTGGCGTGTGCGCCGCCGTTGATGACATTCATCATCGGCACCGGCATCTGCATGCCGCCCATGCCACCGAAGTAGCGGTACAGCGGCAGGCCGCACTCTTCGGCTGCCGCGCGCGCCACAGCCATCGACACTGCCAGCATGGCGTTTGCGCCCAGCCGCGATTTGTTGTCGGTGCCGTCCAGGTCGATCAGGGTCTTGTCCAGGAACGCCTGCTCGGAGGCATCGAGCCCCATCACGGCTTCGGAAATTTCGGTGTTGATGAACTCGACCGCCTTGAGCACACCCTTGCCCAGGTAGCGTGACTTGTCGCCATCACGCAGCTCGATCGCCTCGCGTGATCCGGTCGACGCGCCAGAGGGAACCGCCGCGCGGCCTATGGTGCCGCTTTCCAGCAGCACGTCGCATTCGACGGTGGGATTGCCGCGCGAATCCAGGATTTCACGGCCGACGATATCAACAATTGCACTCATATTTTTTCACCTCAGGGTCAATAAATTTCGGGGATTTCGGGGGGTTCAGGCTTCGAAGGCGTTCTCTAGCAGGGGGCTGCGCTTGACCACCTGGTCCAGCGCCATCAGCGTTTCGAGCAGCGCACGCATGTGCTTGAGCGGCACCGCATTGGGACCATCGCTCAGGGCGTGCTGCGGGTCGGGATGGGTTTCCATGAAGACACCGGCTACGCCCGCGGCAATGGCCGCACGGGCCAGCACCGGCACCATCTCGCGTTGACCGCCGCTGCTGCTGCCCTGGCCGCCCGGCAGTTGTACCGAATGCGTGGCGTCGAACACCACCGGTGCGTCTGTCTCGCGCATGATGGCCAGCGAACGCATATCGCTGACCAGGTTGTTGTAGCCGAAGCTGGCGCCGCGTTCGCAGGCCATGAAGTTGTCGTCGTTCAGTCCTTTTTCGCGGGCCGCGGCACGTGCCTTGTCGATCACGTTTTTCATGTCGCCCGGCGCCAGGAACTGACCCTTCTTGATGTTGACCGGTTTGCCCGATTGGGCCACCGCCCGGATGAAGTCGGTCTGGCGGCACAGGAAGGCGGGGGTCTGCAACACGTCGACGACCTGCGCTACCGCGTCGATCTGGTCTTCATGGTGAATGTCGGTCAGTACCGGAATCTGCAGTTCGCGGCGCACCTTGGCCAGTATCTCCAGGCCACGCTCCATGCCCGGGCCGCGGAAACTGGTGCCCGAGGTGCGGTTTGCCTTGTCGAAACTGCTCTTGAATATGAACGGAATGCCCAGTGCGCGTGTCATGTCGCGCAGCTGCCCGGCCGTGTCCATCTGCAGTTGTTCGGACTCGATGACGCAGGGGCCGGCGATCAGGAAAAACGGATGGGCCAGGCCGGCATCGAAACCGCACAGTTTCACGCAACGGCCTTCAGGTTATGACTCTGGCCCTGGTGATCCAGCGACGCCTTGATGAAAGCGTTGAACAGCGGGTGGCCATTCCAGGGTGTGGACTTGAACTCCGGGTGGAACTGAACGCCGACGTACCAGGGGTGGACATCATGCGGCAACTCGACGATTTCGGTCAGTTGTTCGCGCTGGGTCTTGGCCGAGATGATGAGTCCGGCCTTACGCAGCGTGTCGAGGTAATGCACATTGGCCTCGTAGCGGTGGCGGTGGCGTTCAGTGACCACATCGCCGTAGATCGCGTGCGCCAGCGTGCCCTTGACCACGTCCGAGGTTTGCGCGCCCAGACGCATCGTTCCGCCCAGGTCGGAGTTCTCGTTGCGGCTCTTGATCGAGCCGTCGGCATCCTGCCACTCGGTGATCAGCGCAATGACCGGAAATGGTGTGCTTGGCTCGAACTCGGTACTGTTGGCTTTTTCCATGCCGGCCACATGGCGGGCGTATTCGATGGTTGCGACCTGCATGCCCAGGCAGATACCGAGGTAGGGCACCTTGTTTTCGCGGGCGAATTGCGCGGCCGCGATCTTGCCCTCAATGCCGCGTTTGCCAAAACCACCCGGCACCAGGATGCCATCGAAGCGGGCCAGCTGGTTCGCTGTGCCGGGGCCGATGGTTTCCGAATCGATGTATTCGATCTTGACCCTGGCATGGTTCTTCATGCCGGCATGGCGCAATGCCTCGTTGAGTGATTTGTAGCTGTCGCTCAGGTCGACGTATTTGCCGACCATCGCAATGTTGACCTCGGTCTTGGGGTGCTCCATTTCGTAGACGAGGTCGTCCCAGCGCTTGAGGTTGGCCGGTGGTGTGTTGAGCCGCAGCTTGTCGCAGATGAGTCCGTCAAGGCCTTGCTGGTGCAGCATGCGCGGCACCTTGTAAATCGTGTCGACGTCCCACATCGAGATCACGCCCCAGGACGGCACGTTCGAGAAAAGGGAGATCTTGTCGCGCTCTTCGGTTGGAATCGGCCGGTCGGCACGGCACACCAAGGCATCGGCCTGGATGCCGATCTCGCGCAACTGCTTGGCCGTGTGCTGGGTGGGTTTGGTCTTGAGTTCGCCCGCAGCGGCGATCCAGGGCACATAAGTGAGGTGCACGAAGGCCGTGTTGTTGGGGCCAAGCTTTAGGCTCAACTGGCGCACCGCCTCCAGGAACGGCAGCGACTCGATGTCGCCCACAGTGCCGCCGATCTCGACGATCGCCACGTCGACGGCGTCGGGTTCGCCGGTGCGCGCGCCGCGCTTGATGAACTCCTGGATCTCGTTGGTCACGTGCGGGATCACCTGCACGGTCTTGCCCAGATACAGGCCACGGCGCTCTTTTTCGAGCACGCTCTTGTAGATCTGGCCGGTCGTGAAGTTGTTGCTGCGACGCATCCGCGTTTCGACGAAGCGCTCGTAATGGCCGAGGTCGAGATCGGTTTCGGCGCCGTCGTCGGTGACAAACACTTCGCCATGCTGGAACGGCGACATCGTGCCCGGATCGACGTTCAGGTACGGGTCGAGCTTGATCAGAGTGACTTTGAGGCCTCGCGATTCGAGGATCGCAGCGAGGGAGGCTGAGGCGATTCCCTTGCCAAGGGAGGACACGACACCGCCGGTGACGAAGACAAATTTGGTCATGTCAGGGGCGAACCGCAGGGTTCGGTTAGGTGGTAAAGAAGAATTATAGGCGTCTGCTACATTGCCCCCATCGCTTGAGGATGGCATTTGTGTATGGACTTGAACAACAAACACCTGGTATTGGGCCTCACCGGCGGAATCGCCTGCTACAAAGCGGCCGAGTTGTGCCGCTTGCTGGTCAAGGAAGGCGCAACCGTGCAGGTGGTGATGACCCGCGCGGCCGAGCATTTCATCACCCCGGTGACGATGCAGGCGCTGAGCAACCGCACCGTGTACGGTTCCCAGTGGGACGCACGTGAGGCGAACAACATGCCGCACATCAACCTGGGCCGCGAGGCAGACGCGATTCTGATCGCGCCGTGCAGCGCCGACTTCATGGCGCGCCTGGTGCAGGGCAACGCCGATGACCTGCTCAGCCTGATGTGCCTGGCCCGGCCGATGGCCAGCGTGCCACTGCTGCTGGCCCCGGCGATGAACCGCGAAATGTGGGCCCATCCGGCGACCCAGCGCAACATGGCGCAACTGGGCCGCGATGGTGCCACGATTCTGGGGGTGGGCACCGGCGACCAGGCCTGTGGCGAGACCGGCGACGGGCGCATGCTCGAGGCCGTTGAGCTGGTGCAGGACCTGATCGCCTTTTTTCAGCCCAAGGTCCTTGCCGGCCAGCATGTGCTGGTCACGGCCGGCCCCACCTACGAGGCCATCGACCCGGTGCGCGGCATCACCAACCTGAGCAGCGGCAAGATGGGTTTCGCCATTGCCCGCGCGGCGCACGAAGCCGGCGCCCGGGTTACGCTAGTGGCTGGGCCGGTCAGCCTGGCGACACCGCGTGGCGTGGAGCGCATCGACGTGCGTTCGGCGCAGCAGATGTTCGACGCCACACTCGGGCGCACGCTCGATGCCACGGTTTTCATCGCCACCGCGGCCGTGGCCGACTGGCGGCCGAGCGACGCGGCCGAACACAAGATCAAGAAGGACGGCTCGGGTGTGGTGCCGCAACTGCAGTTTTGCGAGAACCCGGACATCCTGGCCACGGTGGCGCAGTCAGCGCGCGGACGCGACGGTTCGCTTTTGTGCGTCGGTTTCGCCGCCGAAAGCCAGGACCTGCTGGCCAATGCCCAGGCCAAACGCGCGCGCAAGGGGGTACCGCTGCTGGTCGGCAATATCGGCCCGGCCACGTTTGGCCAGGACGACAACGCGTTGCTGCTGGTGACCGCCGACAGCGCGCGTGAAGTGCCCCGTGCACCCAAGCTCGAACTGGCCCGTGCGCTGGTCCAGACCTGCGCGCAGATGCTGCGGCGCCCGCACTAGACGACAAAAACCAACTCTCGCTCCCATGCACATCGACGTCAAGGTTCTCGATCCACGGCTGGCTGATCAGTTGCCGGCCTATGCCACCCCCGGCAGTGCCGGGCTCGACCTGCGCGCCTGCCTGGACGCCCCGTTGCTGCTCGCGCCCAATGCCTGGCACCTGGTGCCGACGGGCTTTGCGATCCATCTGGCCGACCCGAACTTTGCCGCGCTGATCCTGCCGCGTTCGGGTCTGGGGCACAAGCACGGCATCGTGCTCGGCAACCTGGTGGGCCTGATTGACAGCGACTACCAGGGCCAGCTGATGGTCAGCGCCTGGAACCGCAGCCCGAACCCGTTCACCATCGAGCCGATGGAGCGCATCGCCCAGCTGGTCGTGGTGCCGGTGGTGCAGGCCCAATTCCGCTTGGTGTCCGGGTTCGCACCCAGCGAACGCGGCGAGGGTGGATACGGTTCCACCGGCAAGGCCTGATCAACGCAGCACTACGGCGTCGGTGATGACGCCGCAGAAAGTCGACGCGGCCAAGGCACGCGTACCGGCCCCCGGTTGACCCGGATCAGGCCTGCGGTGGCTTGACCTGGACCTTGAAGAACCCGGTGCCGGCGCTGCCGCGGCCGATTTCCTCTTCTGTGGCCTCGCGTACCGATTCGACCGTCAGGTACAGGCGCAGCGCAATGCCGGACAACGGATGGTTGCCGTCAAGAACCACATGATCGGGGTACAGGTCGGTCACGGTGTACAGGGCGTCCTTGGGCGCCAGCGCTGAACAGCCCTGCGGCAACGCATGGCCTTCGAAGGTCATGCCTTCCTCGGTCTGCTTGGGAAACAGCGCCCGCGACTCCAGGAACACCAGCTTGTCGTTGAAGTCGCCAAATGCTTCTTCCGGTTCCAGCTGCAATTGCACCTTCGCGCCGGCCTCATGGCCTTGCAGCGCGTCTTCGATTTTCTTGAACAGGTCATTGCCGCCGATCAGGAAGTCGACCGGCTCTTCGAGTACATCCAGTACTTCGCCCAGGGTGTCCTTGAGCGTCCAGGTCAGGGCGACCATGCATTGTTGTGAGATTTCCATAGGAGAATTGTCGCAGTTTGACGCCGCGCATCCTGCCGGCTCCCTCCATCCGGTGCAACTGCCACCCGCAACCAACCTGACCTGTCCCATGAATGTGAACCAAGCCCTGCCATTGCTCGGCGGCCTCAGCCCCCAGACCTTCATGCGGCGCCACTGGCAACGCAAGCCACTGTTGATTCGCCAGGCGATTGCCGGTTTCCAGCCGCCGCTGGACCGCGCCGCTCTGTTCGCACTGGCGCAGCAGGAGCAGGTGGAGTCGCGTCTGGTGATCGGCGCCAGTACGCCCGGTGGCCACGACTGGAAGTTGCGCAAAGGGCCGTTCACCCGGCGTGCCTTGCCTGCGCTCAATCAGCCAGACTGGACGCTGTTGGTGCAGGGGGTGGACCTGCATGTGCCGTCGGTGCATGACTTGCTGAACCGGTTTCGTTTCGTGCCGGACGCGCGGCTGGACGATGTGATGGTCAGCTATGCCACGCCCGGCGGCGGCGTGGGACCGCACTTCGACAGTTACGACGTGTTCCTGCTGCAGGCCCATGGCCGGCGCCGCTGGCGCATCGGCCGGCAAAAGGACCTGAGCCTGCAGGAAGGGGTTCCACTGAAGATACTGTCGCATTTCGAGCCGGAGCTGACCTATGACCTGGAGCCGGGCGACCTGTTGTACCTGCCACCGCGGTATGCCCATGATGGCGTGGCGCTGGACGAATGCATGACCTATTCGATCGGTTTCAGGGCGCCGGCTGCCGGTGAGCTTGCCGGGGAACTGCTGCAGCGATTTGCCCAGGATGCCCCCGATGAGGTGAACGGCGGCTTGTACCGCGACGCGGGTCAGGGCGCGGTGGACAGCCCGGCCGAGATTCCGCCCGAGCTGATGCAGTTTGCCCGTAACGCGCTGCAGCAGGCGATGCACGACCCGATGGTGCTGGCGCGCAACCTGGGCGAACATCTGACCGAACCGAAGCCGACGGTCTGGTTCGAAGCGGCCAAAGGCGGTAAGCTTGACGGCCCAGTGCAGCTCGATCGCAGGAGCCGGATGATGTACGACCAGCACCATGTTTTCATCAATGGAGACAGTTACCGCGCCAGCGGCCGGGACGCGCGGCTGATGCGCCTGCTGGCCGACCAGCGGTGTCTCGATGCGCGCGACGTTGCCAAGGCCAGTGTCGATGCACGCGGCCTGATGCAGACCTGGTGCGAAGCGGGGTGGTTGCATGTCGAATGATCAAGACCTTCCGCCGATGTCACCGACACCACCGACGCCGCCGGCACCATTGCCGGCGGGCCGTTTTGTTGGTCGTGAGGCCTTTGGCGATAGTGTGCGCAGCGCGCTGCAGGCAGCAGCGGAACAGGGCTGGCACGAACTGATCCTGTGCGACCCGACATTCGGCGACTGGCCACTGCACGAGCGCCAGGTCATCGACAGCCTGCAAGCCTGGGCCCGGACGGGGCGCAAGCTGACGGTGCTCGCGACTGGTTATGACCAGGTGATTCGCCAGCATGCGCGATTCGTCGCTTGGCGCAGGACCTGGGGCCATATCATCGACGCCCGGGTCTGCCGACAGATCGACCCGGTCAATTTCCCGTCCCTGTTGTGGAGTCCGCACTGGACGATGCAGCAACTGGACCCGATGCGCAGCTCCGGCGTCTGCGGCGGCGAACCCGAACGTATTGTGCAGGTGCGCGAACAAGTGCAGGAATTGATGCAGGTCAGCAGCCCGGGTTTTCCGGCTTCCACACTGGGCTTGTAAATATTTGCATGTCGCCTAGGGTTAACCCTGAAAACGGGGTTAAACCTGCATACAATCGCGGCCGGATGGAATGGGACATCGTGCCCTTGCATCCAGGCCAGACGCGATTGTCGTGACTGGCACTTTATTAACGGTTCCTGAATTTCCAGGTCATCACACATCATGAAGAAGTCTCTCATCCTGGCCGCGATCGTCGCCGCCGTCGCACTTGCAGCTTGTGGCAAAAAAGAGGAAATGCCCGCACCGGCACCCGCAGTCGAGTCGGCTCCAGCCGCCGTAGTTGAGGCCGTAAAAGAAGCAGCCTCCGAGGCCGCCAGCGCAACCGCCGAAGCCGCCGCTGGCGCTGCCTCTGCAACCGCTGACGCCGCTTCCGCGGCTACCGGTGCTGTGACCAATGCCGCTGGTGTCGCTGCCGATGCAGCTGCCGACGCCGTAAAGAAGCCTTAAACCCGCTTCACTGGCAATCGAAAAAGCCACCTTCGGGTGGCTTTTTTCATGGTCCGCGAGTTTGACTACGCTGTTGGCCCAAGAAGCTTTACTTCATCAATAGAGACAAGGGGTCACGTGCGATTTGGGCTTGCGGGGCGGACTCGGTGGACTTTTACATTTGGAGCTGGGGGCGTCAAGTCCTACGAAATGGGTTTGTCGGTTTTCGTTTGGCCAGTCCCGGCGACCGTATCGAACTGAACTGAATCATCGGATTGACCTGAAACCTTTGAGTGTCTTTATAACCATTCGTCGCATTATTCGTTTGTACTGGCAACATTCGCCGAAAGCCACAACTACCACCCGAACAGTCCACCTGACAAGCGCTCACAGACGCATGCATCCATGCGGGGCTATGACCTGACGGCCCTCGAGCACGACTGATCAGGCGCTTTTCAGGGAATTAGGGTCATTCTTCTGATGGCGACAGGCAGTGAATGCATGATGAGTCGGATACCACCTCAGGAAAGTCTGATTTGATCAAAGTAGATCGCAAGGATAAGGACCTCGATCAATCGACCATGGCTGTACCCAGCGGGAGAGGTTCGCGGTTGGCTCGGCTAGGTTGGATGGCTACTGGCATCGCCGGCAGCATGATGGCCGAAGGCGCACGCCAGCTGGCCCAAGGCAACCGACCCAAGATGAGTGACCTGCTGCTAACACCGGCCAATGCGCGCAGGGTAGCCGACCAGTTGGCCAAGCTGCGTGGTGCTGCCATGAAGGTGGGGCAACTGGTGTCCATGGAAACTGGAGACCTGCTGCCACCGGCATTGGCCGAAATTCTGGCCCGGCTGCGCTCGGACGCGCGCGCCATGCCAAGGGCGCAGGTGGCCGGTGTGCTGGAGTCCAACTGGGGCAAGGGCTGGGAAAAACGGTTCAAACACTTTTCCTACACACCTCTGGCAGCAGCCTCGATCGGGCAGGTGCACCGCGCGCAAACGCGCGACGGGCGCGACCTGGCCATCAAGATCCAATATCCTGGTGTGCGGGAGAGCATCGACAGCGACGTGGACAACGTGGCGGGGCTGCTGCGCTTGTCGGGCTTGTTGCCCCGCGACGTGGACATCAAGCCCTTGTTGGGAGATGCCAAGCGCCAATTGCATGAGGAGGCTGATTACCTGCGAGAAGGCGATTACCTGCAGCGATACCGCGCCCTGCTGTCAGATTCGCCGCAGTACCTGCTACCTGGAATGCACCCTGACCTGACTACCCACCATGTGCTGGCCATGGACTACGTGGGTGGCGTGCCGCTGGAAACACTGATCGATGCACCGCAGGCCACGCGCAACCGGGTGACAGAGCTGCTATTTGGGTTGCTGCTGCGCGAGGTGTTTGAGTTCCGACTGGTGCAAACCGACCCCAACTTTGCCAACTATCGCTATGACATGGATACCCAGCAACTGATCCTGTTGGACTTTGGCGCAACGCGACCCTACAAGGTCAGCATGGCAAGAGACTTTCGGCGTCTGATGTCAGGCGCCATGTCAGCTGATCGCGCCGCTATGGCCAAGGCCTGCCTGGCCATTGGTTACGTCGATGCTGACAACCTGGCACGGCATAAAGAGGCGGTACTGGACATTGGTCTGGATGCGCTGGAGCCCTTTTGCCAGCCAGGTCCTTACGACTTTGCCACCACTGATCTGCTCGAGCGGGTGCGTGCTGGAGGCCTTAAGCTGGGCACGGACCGGGCGTTCTGGAAGATTCCACCCGCCGACGCAATGCTGCTGCAGCGCAAATTTGGCGGGCTGTATCTGCTGGCCATTCGCCTGAAAGCCAGCGTGGACATCCACACCCTGGCACAAGCCGCGTTTGCTTCAAGCAGACGGTCACATCGACCGGAATAATGCCTTGAAGGAGATGGAACCTGGCAGTGTCGCAAGAGCCCTGAGTCAACAGATTGAATGACAGCGCCTGTTGGAAATTAAAATGCCAACTAGAGAACTGATCGTCAGATTTGAGACCATGCATATGCTGAAGAAGGGGCAGCTGCACTGCCCCGGCGGCCAACCCGAGTCTGCCGTTGATCAGTTCTACGGCCTGGCGTTTTGAAATTCGATGAACACGGCGCCTTTCTTCGAACAACCAGGGCTATTGCGACAAAACCATCGAACTTCACTGGGCAAGTCGCTGCCGGGTCTTGCCGGTCGCCTGAAAAATCGGTGGTCGGCCAGTGGTGGCCCACTAAGCTGTGGAAGCAGTCCCCCACTCGCCAACGAAAAGCGGCACCTGCAGGTGCCGCCGTCCTGGATGCCTATGGGTTGCGTTGGCGCTAATGGTGCCAAGCGGGTTTGGGATACTTATTGCAGTTTGGTGATGACGTGCTTCTTGGCTCTGCGGCTTGCGAACACACACCAAGCAGGGCTACGCCGACCAAGGCTAGCGAGGCCGGCTCCGGGACCTGGGCGGCAAGCACATCGCCGCGGCGCACAGCCATGGCAAAATAATTATTGCGTTTGTCGCTGAGGTCCTGGTAGCCGCCGGTGGTATCGAAGACCCACGCAGAACGCGAATTCGGCGCGAACTCCGTACCGGACCAGTAGAAGTCGCGCTGCATGTTCAAGAAGTCGCCGGTGTTGGTCAAGCCCCGCCCCGGTTGCGGAGTACCTGGACCTGTGCAAGTGGCATTTCCCGGCCATATTACCCAGCGTCACATTGAACAGGTGTGTGGTCCGGAGCCGCTGGTATCGACGTTGTAGCCGCAGTCGGTGCCGCCCGCGTTACTGAAGTTGCAACTGGCGGTGCCGCTATCAACGATAGAAGGCAGGTGCCAGCTGCTGATGGCGTTGGCACCTGTGCCGGTGACCAGACTTTGCGCCCAAGTTATTTGAGGGTCTCACAACTGCGCACCGTTCTTGTTGGCATCGCGCAGCCAGGTGCTTCCCAGCTTAGTGTCATACAGATAGACCGCACTCGCATCCGTGCCGTCTACCGCCTGGCGATTGATATCCCGGCCCAGCAGCGTGGTTTCCCAGGTGCCCTGACCGGATACGGGTACGGCCTGTGCCGTCACCGCTGTGACCAGCGTTGCCAGCAGCACTGCCATTTTCTTGATTGCTGTATTGATTCCAAGTTTTGGCCCATGGTGTTTGAAATGCTTCAATGAAAACCTCGTTCAGATTTCCAGCTTTGAAAAACAACTTGACACAGAGCCAGATGTGTATCGATCGAGTTTTCTACATTTTTATTAAATTGCCTTGGTCGACCGACCTCAGCCACATTCAGTGGTGCACTGTTCATGCCAACTCGATCGCTGGCAGAAGCCAATCGCCAGAGATTTTTGACTTGTATGAATATTTATTTTGATTTGGATCAATATTTGATCGATCGCAGCGTTCGATAACAGACTGCTGTAGTATTTTTCGATACAAAACACCATACAACTGACCACTCGCAATGAGCAGCCTTCAAGCCGTGCTGAGTCGCAACAAGCGCGGCTCGGCGAAGGACTGCGAAACGGGTCAGGGCTAGCTGACACTGATGCGCCACGGCCGGGGCGACGAACACTCGGCCTGCCTGCGCACCTTTAGCATGCTCTATTTCCCGGGCGAATCGATCGCGCAGATCCCGCGCTCTTGCAGAGCTGCAACGGTTGGCCATGTCGGCCGATGCTGCCATCCGGATGCGCATGGCGTGCGACGACATCGATGTCGTCGACCTGCTCAAGCAGATATCAGCGCTGACCCTGGTGCTGCATAGCCGTTACGATAATGCGGTGCCCTTCGAGGAGGGGCGGCGCCTGGCGGCGGCGATACCCAACGCATATTTCGTCGCCCTGGAATCAGAAAACCATGCGCCGGTGTCCGACGAGCCAGCCTGGCCGATTTTCCTCGCCGAGATCGACACCTTTCTACGCGATTGATCTCGCACGTTGGCGCGCACAACAGGCCCGTCGACCCCCCTCCATCGAACCTGGGCAACAGCCTGGGGAAGTCTGTTCCAGACTGCTGTGGCTTGCCTGGACGCGTCTGGCGATTCGCAGTACCCTGGCCTCAGATGCAGGGGTCAGGAATGGGGGGATAGATGGAATATTACGATGTTGACGTCTACTCGCGTCAGGTGACGACAACCTCGCCCGAGGCGCAACTTTGGTTCGATCGCGGGCTGGTCTGGTGTTACGCCTATTTTCACGATGAGGCGGTTGCCTGTTTCCGGGAGGCGCTGAAGGCCGATCCGGGCTGTGCGATGGCGCATTGGGGTGTCGCCTACGCGGCCGGGCCAAACTACAACATGCCGTGGGAACGGCGTGACGCGAACATGCGCCGGGAATCGCTCGCGTTGGCCCATGATGCGACGCAAGCGGCGCTGGCGAACGTCCAGTCGGTAAGTGCTGCCGAGCGTGCGTTGATCGAAGCGCTGCCGGCACGGTTTCCCCAGCGCGAACCCGAAGAAATCGACGTGATGCGCGGCTGGAACGATGATTTCGCCAATGCCATGCGGACGGTTCACCAGGGTTTCCCCACTGACCTCGATCTGCGGGCGGTATTCGCTGAAGCGATCATGAACCGGACGCCCTGGCGCATGTGGGATCAGGCAACCGGCGAACCGGCCGCGAATGCCGGAACGCTGGAAGCCGCCAAAGTGCTGGAAGCGGCGCTCGAAGGTGACCCGCGCGCCATGCGTCACCCGGGACTGTTGCACCTCTATGTCCATTTGATGGAAATGTCGCCCTACCCCGAGAAGGCCTTGAAAGCCGGAGATGTGCTGCGGGATCTGGTCCCGGATGCCGGTCACCTCATTCATATGCCGACCCATATCGACATTCAGTGCGGCTACTACTGGGATGTCTTTTATTGGAACTGGCAGGCCACGAAAGTCGACCGCAAGGCGCTCGACCGCAAAGGTGTCTTCACGGTTTATACCGGGTATCGCATCCACAATTACCACTTCGCCGTCTATGGGGCCATGTTCCTTGGCCGGTTCGAGCCGGCCTGGACTGCGGCGAAGGAACTGGTCGAAGTCACGCCTGAGGAACTGCTGCGCGTGCCATCGCCACCTTTCGCTGATTTCTTCGAAAGCTACATGGCGATATGGGTCCATGTGCTGATCCGGTTTGGACGCTGGCAACACATCATCGGCGAACCGCTCCCTGCGGACACTGCGCTTTTCGCAAACCTCACCGCGACACTGCATTATGCGAAGGGCGTTGCCCACGCCGCTCTGGGAGATATTGTTGGTGCCGAGCGGGAGCAGGCGCTGTTCCTGGCCGCGCGCGACCGGATGCCCGAGACGCGGCGAATGCACAATGTACTGTGCCTCGAACAACTCGCGGTCGCCGAAGTGATGCTGCAAGGCGAGATCGAATACCGGAAGAGAAACTACGACGTGGCGTTCGCGCGACTGCGCGATGCCGTCGCCCTGGAAGACGCGCTGCCCTATGACGAGCCCTGGGGCTGGATGCAGCCAACCCGTCATGCGCTCGGTGCTCTCTTGCTCGAGCAGAACCACGTCGATGAGGCGGAAGCGGTTTACCGCGAGGACCTGGGCTTGGGCGGTAGCCTGCCCAGGGCGCAAGTTCATCCGGACAATGTCTGGAGCCTGCGGGGGCTGAACAACTGCCTGGCTGCCCGAGGGGCCGCAGATACCCCCGAGGGCCGGGCGCTCGGGCAGCGCCTGGCGCTCGCCGAGTCACGGGCCGACCGTCCCGTCGGGGCCTCCTGTTTTTGCGCGCAGGCGGCGCTATGAACTGCGACTCGAGGTCACATTGACGATCAGCGCCGGGGGCAGCACAGCTACGTCCGCTGGAGGGGCCGGCCAATCAAGCAGGGGGCTGGTAAACGGGCTGCGCAACAGAGCCCCGCGCGTTATGCAGGTACGGGGCAAGTCCAGGTAACGCAGGTGCGGCGGGTTGCGCGCTCAAACAACCAGCCAGTGCGTCCCAGTAACCTGATCTGCAACGCCAATGTCCTCGGGCGAGCGGCCCAGTGCCTGCGCCAAAGCGGCGCGCGCAAGTTCGGGGCGGTTGTTCTGTCGGCTCAGATGCGCGGCCACGACCGTGGCCAGGCCGGGGTGATTCAATGCGGTAGCTATGGCGCAGGAGCGGTCGTTGGACAGGTGGCCGTGGCTACCACCGACACGTTTTTTCAGGAAGGCCGGGTACGACGACGCAGCCAGCAGGTCCGGGTCATGGTTGCACTCAAGCAGCATGGCCTGGCAATTGGCCAGATGCGTCAATACATGGTCGGTGGCATGGCCGAGATCGGTCAGAATGCCCAGGCTGGTGGCGCCGTCGGTGCAGCGCAACTGCAGCGGTTCACGCGCGTCGTGCGGCACGGTGAACGGCATCACGCCGAGTTCGCCCAGTGCGATGGCCTCGCCGTCGCTGGCGATCCGCAGCAGTCCGTCGAAATCGGCAGCACCGGTGCCGGCATGGGTGCCGTGGCTCATCCAGACCGGCACCCGGTCGCGTATCGCCACCTTGCGGGCGCATCCGATGTGATCGCTGTGTTCGTGCGTGATGAAGATGGCGTCGATGTCGCCCGCCACCAGGCCGGCTTCGCCCAGCCGCTGGTCCAGTTGGCGAATGCCCAGACCACAGTCGACTAGCAGCCGGGTGACACTGGCGCCGCTGCGGGCTTCGACGACGGTTGCGTTACCTGCGCTGCCGCTGCCCAGGTTCTTGAAACGCAACATGGCGCAGCCTTACCTCAGGTCGTCGGCAATCACCTTCACGATACGCTGGGCGTTGGCCGATGTATCGGCCGCACCGGTCGCGTCGAGCACTGACACCGTGGAGGATTCGCCCTGCGAACGCACCAGAACGCGGTATTTAAGCGGTGCTTTGGTCTTCGGTGTGCTGCTGAACAGGCGGCTCAGGAAACCAGGCTCGGCCTTGTCGGGATTGGGTTCGACGTAACGCACGAAATAGATTCCCTGGCTCCGGTCACGGTCCTCGACCGTGAAGCCGGTACGGTCGAGCGACAGGCCGACACGACGCCAGGCGCGGTCAAAACCGTCATCAATCTGCACCATCGGCTGGCCATTGACCTGCGTCACCCGCGCGCTCGGTTGTTCTGCGCCCGCAGCGGTTGCAGCCTTGGCTTGCACCTCGGACACGCCGAGCTTGATCATCAGGCGGCGCAGGAATTCGGTTTCGAGTTCAGGTTCGGCCGGACGGGGCTGCCACACCGTGCTGGTGTCGCCAGTCGCGACGGCCGAGTTGCCCGCCTTGTACACCTCGATCATGCCGCGGTGGCTGATGTAGATCTCGGTTTCGCCAGCCCCATTGCGCTCTAGCCGGGTACGAAAACGGTCGCGCTCGGCCGTCGAGTAAAGCGAGTCGAACAAGCTGCCCAGCGTCTGGCGAATCATGTCCTGCGGAAGTTTGGCGCGATTTTCGGCCCAGTCGGTCTCCATGATACCGATGTTTTTCTGTTCCATCGACAGCAGGAATCCGTATTCCTGCCAGAAATCCTTGATCGGATCCCACAGCACTTCCGGTGTGCGCTTGACGACCAGCCAGCGCTGGTTGCCGGCGCGCTCGATGCGCACATCGGCGATCGCGAGCACGGCCACTGCTACAGCCGGGCCCGCCTGGCCCTGCTGGTAGCTCGATGCGGTGACGGGACCGCCGGGCACGGCGTAACGGGAGTCACGCGACAATTGGGTCAGGTCGGGCGGGACGGCCAGGGAGGGTGCAGTTGCCGCGCTTTTGTAGTCGATCTTGTTGGACTCGAGCACCGAGCATCCGCCCAGCGCCAGACTCAGGCCGAGCACGGCCAGTCGTGTAGTTGCGTTCACCAAAATAGTCCTTCGGGAAAGATGTTTGAGTCAGATCAGATCAGTTCGGCGCTGCGCAGCGCCTCTTCAACCGCCGATGCGAACTCGGGTTCCATCGGGGTCATCGGCAAGCGCAGGGTGGCTCCGCACAGGCCCATGCGCTGCATGGCCCACTTCAGCGGTATCGGATTGGCCTGCACGAATAACTGCTTGTGTACCGGCATCAGCGCAAACTGGATCTCCATGGCGCGATGCGCGTCGCCCGCCATGGCGGCAACACACAGCTCATGCATTTGTTTCGGTGCGATGTTTGCGGTCACGCTCACATTACCCTGGCCGCCGCACAGCATCAAGGCCACCGCTGTCGGGTCGTCGCCAGAGTAGACGGCAAAACCCTTGGGTACGTCGCGGATCAGCCATTGGGCGCGTTCGATGTTGCCGGTGGCTTCCTTGATGCCGACGATGCCCGGGACCTGTGCCAGCCGGAGCACGGTGTCGTGGGCCATGTCGGCCACGCTGCGACCGGGCACGTTGTACAGCACCATGGGCAGGTCGACCGCTTCGGCGATAGCCTTGAAGTGCTGGTACAGGCCATTTTGCGATGGCTTGTTGTAGTAGGGAACCACTTGCAGGTGGCAGTCGGCGCCGACGTCGTGTGCGAATTGGGTCAGTTCGATCGCCTCTGCGGTGGAGTTGGCACCGCAACCGGCCATGATGGGCACACGTTTGCGCGCCTGCTCGACGGCCACGCGGATGATCTCGCAGTGCTCGTCCACGCTGACCGTGGGGGACTCGCCGGTCGTGCCTACGACACAGATGCAATCCGTGCCCTGCGCAATATGCCAGTCGATCAACTTGCGCAGCGCCGGGTAGTCGACGCTGCCATCCTCGTGCATCGGGGTCACGAGGGCCACGATACTGCCAGTAATAGGTGTCATGTGCACGGTCAGAAACGGGAAATCAACATTCTACCCAGTCACATCGGACGAACGGTTACAAGGCGTAGCGATGGGGCTGGGGCAGATCAGCGGCATCCATGGTGTTTGCGGCGAGCGGCGCCGGATCGTGCACAGCGGCGATGCGTTGCACGAAGCGCTCCGGGTTGGGGCAAAAGCCATCCTCGAACGCCACGATGCGCAGCCCTGCGCAGGCTTGCAGCAGTTCACCCGGTTGCAGCAGGAAGTCGGGCCGCGATGGTTTGCCCACGGACGCATTGCCGTGCGCAAAGGTCTCGTACAGCAAGACACCACCTGGCGCCAGGCTGCGCACGATGGTCGGGAACAGCGCGCGCCACAGGTAGTTGGTGACAACCACGCCGTCGAACGTGCGCGGCGCACCATCGGCCAGTAGCGGCCAGGCCTGGTTCTCGATATCGGCCTGCACCAGCTGGACGGGGTGGCCATCGGCGTTCGCGGCCAGTTCCGCCAATGATGCGAGCGCCTGCGGCGAGCGGTCGAGCGACACGACCGGATGGCCGCGCGCGGCGAACCAGCGCGTGTGACGGCCATGGCCACAGGCCAGGTCCAGCACGGTGCCACCTTGCGGGACCAGATGGGACCATCGGGTGATCCAGGCCGACACGTGTTCGCCGCCGTGCGCAGGCGCGCTCATGAGAGCAGCCTTCGTGTTGTGCACTGCGGTATTCGCCTTCGCGCGGCCTGGCGGCGCACTGGGAACGCCTTCACGACGCGCACGATGGCCGCCCCGCACACCAGCAACGGGGTCAGGGACAGGGGCTTGTGCGGCGCATGCATGCTGGAAATGTACCTAATCGCGTTCGACCGTGTCGGTAACAGCTAGCGAGTGCTGTGTTTGTATCCAGTAAATTGACTGGGCTCGGAATACAATGCGCGCCATGGCAAGCAACACCAACAGCCGCCCCGGCGGCGAATATTCCGAAAGCTCGATCCGGGTACTCAAGGGCCTGGAGCCGGTCCGCCAGCGTCCGGGCATGTACACCCGCACCGACAACCCGCTGCATGTGCTGCAGGAAGTCCTGGACAATTCCGCCGACGAGGCGCTGGCCGGACATGGCAAGAAGATCCGTGTCACGCTGCACACCGATCACTCGGTCACGCTGGAGGACGACGGGCGCGGCATCCCGTTCGGCATGCATCCGGAGGAGGGTGCTCCGGTCCTGGAACTGGTCTTCACCCGGCTCCATGCCGGTGGCAAGTTCGACAAGGGCAAGGGCGGCGCCTACAGCTTCTCGGGTGGCCTGCACGGCGTAGGTGTCAGCGTGACCAATGCGCTGGCCAAACGGCTCGAGGTCACCTCCTGCCGCGAAGGCAAGGTGGCGTACATGGCATTCGCCGGCGGCGAGGTCATCGAAACCCTGCAGGTGCGCGCGGCCGGTGCCGGCGAGCGCCGCACGGGCACCGCGGTGCGGGTCTGGCCCGACGGAAAATATTTCGAGACCTCGGCCATTCCGATGCCGGAACTGCTGCACCTGCTGCGCTCCAAGGCGGTGCTGATGCCGGGCGTGACGGTCACGCTGACGACCGAAAAGACAAACGACACCCAGACCTGGCTGTACAAGGGCGGTTTGCGCGACTACCTGACGCAGGCCTTGTCCAGCGATCCGGTTATTCCGTTATTCGAAGGCGAGTCGTACGCCGATGCCGCACACGAGAGTTTTGCCGAAGGCGAAGGCGCGCAGTGGTGCGTGGCGTTTACCGAAGCCGGTGCGCCGTTGCGTGAGAGTTATGTCAACCTGATCCCCACGACTGCCGGCGGCACCCACGAAAGCGGTCTGCGCGACGGCCTGTTCACTGCGGTCAAGAGTTTCATCGAACTGCACGCCCTGTTGCCCAAGGGTGTCAAGCTGCTGCCCGAGGACGTGTTCGCCCGTGCCAGCTATGTGCTGTCGGCCAAGGTGCTCGACCCGCAGTTCCAGGGACAGATCAAGGAGCGACTCAATTCACGCGACGCCGTGCGGCTGGTGTCCGGTTTTGTGCGGCCCGCGCTCGAGCTCTGGCTCAACCAGCATGTGGAATATGGCCGCAAGCTGGCCGAGCTGGCGATCAAGGCGGCCCAGGTGCGCCAGAAGGCCGGCCAGAAGGTCGAGAAACGCAAGGGTTCCGGTGTCGCGGTGCTGCCGGGCAAGCTGACCGACTGCGAAAGCCGCGACCTGGCCCACAACGAGGTGTTCCTGGTTGAGGGGGATTCGGCCGGCGGCAGCGCCAAGATGGGGCGTGACAAGGAGTCGCAGGCGATTTTGCCGTTGCGCGGCAAGGTGCTCAATACCTGGGAGGTCGAACGCGACCGGCTGTTTGCGAACAACGAGATCCACGACATCGCGGTGGCCATCGGTGTCGACCCCCATGGTGTCAACGACACGCCCGACCTGTCCGGCCTGCGCTACGGCAAGATCTGCATCCTGAGCGATGCCGACGTTGACGGCTCGCATATTCAGGTGCTTTTGCTGACTTTGTTCTTTCGCCATTTTCCGAAACTGATTGAGAATGGTAATGTTTTCGTGGCACGCCCGCCATTGTTCAGGGTCGACGCGCCGGCGCGTGGCAAGAAGCCGGCATCCAAGTCGTATGCACTGGACGAAGGCGAGTTGACGGCCATCCTGGACAAGCTGCGCAAGGATGGTGTACGCGAAAACGCCTGGAACATCAGCCGATTCAAAGGACTGGGAGAAATGAACGCCGAACAATTGTGGGACACCACGCTCAACCCGGACACGCGGCGCCTGTTGCCGGTGCGCCTGGGTTCGGTCGATTTCGGCCAGACAGAGAGCCTGATCACCAAACTGATGGGCAAGGGCGAAGCTGCGGCCCGGCGCGAGCTGATGGAACTGCACGGCGACTCGGTAGAGGTCGACGTCTGATGGCGGTATGGCGCATTTTCCGGCCGCGTCGCCTGCCGTTGCGCGGCGTGGCGATGCGACTGCTTGGCGCCGTGTTGTTCGCGGGGTGCCTGGGCCAGGCCCACGCCGACGTCTGGGGCTATGTCGACGCCCAGGGCGTGGCCCACTTCGCAGCCGAACAAATCGACCCGCACTACGAGCTTTTTTTCCGCAACGCCGAGACCTTCGATACCCGGCTCGATCCGCCACCTGAACGGGTGGTCGTGTCACCGGCCGAGGCCGATCCGCCGCCACCGCCGGCCAGGCTGCTGGCGTTTTTCGACAGCTCGCCCCGATACGAGCCGGTCCGCAAGATCCTGCTGGATGCGTCCAGTGACCACAACATTGATTACGAGCTGCTCCAGGCCCTGATTGCCACCGAGTCGGGCTTCAATGCCGGAGCGGTGTCGCCCAAGGGCGCGATCGGGCTGATGCAGCTCATGCCCGATACCGCGCGTCGCTACGGTGTCGACACCGACCGCCATGGCGCACAGGAACGCAAGCTGACCGACCCCCGGATCAATATCCGGGCCGGCACGCGTTACCTGCGTGACCTGATCAACATGTTCCCCGGCGAACTCGAGCTGGCCCTGGCGGCGTACAACGCCGGTGAGGGCGCAGTGATGCGCGCGGGCAACAAGATTCCGAACTACAAGGAAACGCAGAATTACGTCAAGAACGTGATGGCGTTGTATGCCGGGCTCAAGCCCGAGCCGGCGGCGGCCTCTCCCGAGTCGCGCTATCCGAATTCGCGGGTACGCCCGGCTATCCTGGGTGGTGCGCTCAGGCGCGGCAATCTGCCTGCGCAGGTCCCGTCTGTGCCACTCGCCCCAGGCGCGCCGACCGCCTCCAATTGACCTTCGGCTCCCGCGTGCTGGAAGCGTCTGCTTCCAGGCGGATGGGTGGGCTCGAATATTTCCCGAACCATGACTGACCAAACGACACTTGATCTTGCGCCGGGCGCCGAGCCCGAAGGCGACGACAGCCAGAACCTGGCCAACTACGCACAGCGTGCCTATCTCGAATATGCGCTCAGCGTCGTCAAGGGGCGTGCCCTGCCGGACGTCTGCGATGGGCAAAAGCCGGTGCAGCGCCGCATCCTGTATTCCATGTCGCGCATGGGCCTGGGCTTTGGCGGTGCCAATGGCAATACCGGCGCACGGCCGGTCAAGTCGGCACGGGTTGTCGGCGATGTATTGGGCCGGTTTCATCCGCACGGTGACCAGGCCGCCTACGACGCGCTGGTGCGCATGGCGCAGGATTTTTCGCAGCGTTACCCGCTGATCGATGGTCAGGGCAACTTCGGCAGCCGCGACGGCGATGGCGCCGCTGCCATGCGTTACACCGAGGCCCGGCTGGCCAAGATCACCAGCTTGCTGCTCGACGAGATCGACGAGGGCACGGTTGACTTCGTGCCCAACTACGACGGTTCGACCGAAGAGCCCTCGCAACTTGCCGCCCGGCTGCCGTTTGCGCTGCTCAATGGCGCCAGCGGTATTGCCGTGGGCATGGCCACTGAAATTCCGAGCCACAACCTGCGCGAGATTGCCGCGGCCAGCGTGGCCCTGATCCGCAATCCCGAATTGCCCGAACACGACCTGCTGGCACTGATTCCTGGGCCGGACTACCCGGGCGGGGGGCAGATCATCAGCAGCGCCAGCGACATCCTCGATGCCTACCGCGGCGGGCGCGGCTCGCTCAAGGTACGCGCACGCTGGAAGATCGAGGAGCTTGCACGCGGTCAGTGGCAGCTCGTCGTGACCGAGTTGCCGCCCAACGTCAGCACCCAGAAGGTGCTGGAAGAAATCGAGGAGCTGACCAACCCCAAGATCCGTACCGGCAAGAAGGCCTTGTCGCAAGAGCAGACCCAGCTCAAGGCCAGCGTGCTAGCCGTGCTCGACGCGGTGCGCGACGAGTCGAGCAAGGATGCCGCCGTGCGCCTGGTGCTCGAGCCCAAGACCAGCCGCATTTCGCAGCAGGAGCTGATTCAGACGCTGCTGGCCCATACCAGTCTGGAAACATCGGCGCAGATCAACCTGACGATGATCGGGCTGGACCGGCGTCCAACACAAAAGTCGCTGCGCCAGATGCTGCTCGAATGGATCGCGTTTCGCCAGCGCACCGTGCAGCGCCGCTCCGAGCATCGGCTGGCCAAGGTGCTCGACCGCATCCATATTTTGGAGGGACGCCAACTGGTGCTGCTCAACATCGACGAGGTGATTGCGATCATCCGCCGGTCGGACGAACCGCGTCAGGCATTGATGGCGCGTTTTGCGCTGTCGGAGCGCCAGGCTGAAGATATCCTCGAAATCCGGCTGCGCCAGCTGGCCCGGCTGGAGGCGATCAAGATCGAGCAGGAGCTCAAGGGCCTGCGCGACGACCAGAAGAAACTCGAGGAGATCCTGGGCAGCCCGGCGACGCTGCGCCGCCTGATGGTGCGCGAGATCGAACAGGACGCCAAGACCTTTGGCGACGAGCGCCGCACCCTGATCCAGCCGGAAAAGCGCGCAGTACTCGAGGTCAAGGTGATCGACGAACCGGTCACCGTTGTCGTCAGCACCAAGGGCTGGGTGCGGGTGCGCACCGGCCATGGCCACGACGCGGCGCTGTTCACGTTCAAGGCCGGCGACGCGCTGTACGGCACGTTCGAATGCCGCTCGGTCGATACGTTGCTGGTGTTCGGCAACAAGGGCCGTGTCTATTCAGTCGCAGTGTCGGTGTTGCCGGGCGCGCGCGGCGACGGGCAGCCGGTCACGACCCTGCTCGACCTGGAGCCCGGCACCCAGTTGGCGTATTACTTCGCTGGCCCGGCCGCTGCAACGCTGCTGCTTAGTGGCTCCGGCGGTTACGGATTTATCGCTTCGGTCGAGAACATGATGTCGCGCCTGAAGGCGGGCAAGGCGTTTATCAGCTGCGCCGAAGCCGAGACGCTGAACAAGCCGTCACCGGTGGCCGGCGTGGTCGGAACCACGGTGATGCCGGCGGCGACGCATGTGGCCTGCGCGTCTGTCGGCGGGCGCATCCTGACCTTCCCGATCGATGAGATCAACGCCATGGCCAACGGTGGCCGGGGCCTGAAACTGATCGACCTGGAAGCCAAGGACAGCCTGGCCGGCGCAGCCGCCTATACCCGCAGTATCCGGCTTGAAGGCGTCGGGCGCGGCGGCAAGGCGCGTGAGGAAAGCCTGGAGATCCGCAGCCTGAACAACGCCATGGCAGGGCGCGGACGCAAGGGCAAGGCGGCGGACCTCGGCTTCAAGCCGTCGAGCGTGACCCGTGTCTTGTAAACGGGGGCCGGGCGCTCAGTCCTTCCAGCCGCCGCCCAGCGTCTTGTAGGCCGCCACCAGATTTTGTGCCTGCTGCAATTGCAGCTGCACGACCGCCTGGCGCACGGCGAAGGTCGAGCGTTGCGCATCGAGTCGTTCGAAGGCGCTGGCCGCGCCTTGCTCGTAGCGCAATTCGACCAAAGCGAGGCGTTCCTGCTCGGCATTGGCCTGTGCCACCTGCGCGCGCAACTGGTCGACCAGCGCGGCGCGGCTCGCCAGGGCGTCGGCCACCTCGCGAAAGGCGCCCTGGATCGCCTTCTCGTATTGCGCAACGGCTATGGCACGTCCGACCAGCGCGGCGTCGAGGTTGGCCTGGTTGCGGCCACCGTCGAAGATGGGCAGCAGGATCTGCGGCGCAAAGGTCCAGCCAAATGAACCGCTGCGGAACAGGCCGCTGAGCTGGCTGCTGGCCGTGCCGAGGCTGGTGGTCAGCGTGATGCGTGGCAGGAACGCGGCACGCGCTGCACCAATATTGGCATTGGCGGCGAGCAGCAGCTGCTCCGCTGCGCGCACATCGGGCCGGCGCACCAGCACCTCGCTCGGTAGCCCGGCCGGCATCACGCCGACCAGTGCCTGCGCCGTCAATGACAGGCCGGCAGGCAACGCGGCCACCTGCGCATCGGGCAGGCTCTGGCCCAGCAGCAGGTCCAGTGTGTTGCGGTCCAGCGCGCGCTGGCGCTCGAGTTGCGCCAGCGTGACGCGGGCACCCTGGACCAGGGACTGGGCCTGGCGTAGGTCAAGTCCGGAGCTCACGCCGTGGTCGAACGTAAGCTGGGTCAGGCGCATCGACTCCTCACGGCTGGCGAGTGTTTCGCGCGTGATCGCCAGCAGTTCGTTGTCCGCCAGCACGCTGAGGTAGCTGTTGGCCACCGACGCGATCAGACTGATCTGCACCGTCTTGCGCGACTCCATCGATGCCAGCAGTTGCGCCTGGGCAGATTCGCTGAGGTTACGCAGGCGGCCAAAGAAGTCGGCCTCGAAACCGGTGATCGTGAGGCCGGCGCTGTAGGCGGTGGTGATGCGGCCATTGGGGTTTGGTGCGCGCGAACCGGTGGCGCCCACGCCAACCGTCGGAACCTCGTCGGCGCGCCGAACCTGCAGTTGCGCGCGCGCCTGCTCCAGGTTCAGCACGGCCACGCGCAGGTCGCGGTTGTTTTGCAGCGCCAGCGTGATCAGTTGCTTGAGCCGCTCGTCCTGGAAGAAGTCCTGCCAGGCCAGGTCGGGAGCTTGCACCGGCAGGCTGTCACTGACACCGGCCGCTGTACCTGCGACGGGGAACTGCGCCGCTACCGGAGCGGCAGGGCGTTCATATACCGGCGTCAGGCTGCCACAGCCGGCCAGCACGGCGGCTGCCAGGGTGGTGCCCAACCAACGGGCGCCGGTTCTCGCGGCCGGCATCGCCGCTCCGCTGCGAAGGAGTGGGGTCATGCGGATACTCCGGTTCATGCTTTCGTGTCCGTGTCGTGCGGCGCGGTCGCAGCGGTGCCGTTGGGCTCGTCCTCGTGGGCGTACATCCGGCGCTGCCGTTCACTGCCCTTGAAAATACGCCGTACGACGACAAAGAAGACGGGTACGAAGAACACCGCCAACGCCGTCGCGGTCAGCATGCCGGACATCACGCCGGTACCGATGGCGCGCTGGCTGGCCGAGCCAGCGCCACTGGCGAGCACCAACGGCAACACGCCCAGTATGAAGGCCATCGAGGTCATGATGATGGGCCGGAATCGCAGGTGGGCCGCTTCGAGCACGGCCTCGATGGCACTCTTGCCTTGTGCCTGCTGGTCCTTGGCGAACTCGATGATTAAAACCGCGTTCTTGGCGCCCAGGCCGATGATGGTGATCAGGCCGACGTTGAAATACACGTCGTTCGCCAGGCCCCGCCCATGCGCACCGAGCAGCACGCCCAGCACGCCCAGCGGCACCACCAGGATCACCGCCAGCGGGATCGACCAGCTTTCATACAAAGCAGCGAGCGCCAGGAACACGGCCAGCAAGGCGAATCCGAACAGGATGAACGCCTGCGAGCCGGCAAGACGTTCTTCGCGCGACTGGCCGGTCCATTCGAAGCCGAAGCCTGTGGGCAGTTGCGCCGCCAGTCGCTCCATTTCGGCTATGGCCGCGCCACTGCTGTAACCCGGTGCCGCTTCTCCCGACAGGCGCATGGCCGAGTAGCCGTTGTAGCGGACGGTCTGCATCGGGCCGACGATCCAGCGTGTGCTCGCAAAACTCGACAGCGGAATAGCCTGGCCACGGTTGTTGAGCACGTTGATCTTGAGCAGGTCGGCGCTTTGCATGCGCGCCGGTGCGTCGGCCTGGACGATTACGCGCTGCAAGCGCCCGGCGTTCGGAAAGTCGTTGACATAACTCGAACCGACGGCGGTCGACAAGGCACTGCCGATGGCATCGAAACTGACGCCGAGGGCATTGGCCTTGTCGCGGTCGATGTCGAGCTGCAGTTGGGGCGCGTCTTCCAGTCCGTCCGGCCGCATGCCGGTGATGATCTTGCTTTGTGCCGCCATTCCCAGCATCTGGTTGCGTGCGGCGAGCAGGGCGTCATGGCCAAGTCCGGCGCGGTCCTGCAGCCGGAACGCGAAACCGTTGGCCGAACCCAACTCGGGAATCGGCGGCGGACTGACGGCGAAGATGAAGGCGTCGCGCACCGACATCATGGCGCCAAATATCCGTCCGGCCAGGGCCTGCGCCGATTGGCCGTCGCCAACGCGTTCGTCCCAGTCCTTGAGGGTGACAAAAGCCAGTGCGGCGTTCTGGCCACTGCCAGAGAAGCTGAAGCCCAGCACACTGACCATGTTCTGCACCTCGGGCTGCTGGAGCACGAAACCCTCGACTTTTTCCATCACGTCCAGGGTGCGGTTTTGCGTCGCACCGGGCGGCAACTGCACGTTGACGATGATGTAGCCCTGGTCCTCGGCTGGCAGGAACGAGGTCGGCAAGCGCGCGTACAGCACCGCCACGGCCCCGATGATGGCGGCATAGATGACCAGGTAACGCGCGGCCCGCGGCAGGATGCGCGCCACCAGGCCTTCATATCCCTTGGCAGTTCGCGAAAAGCCGCGGTTGAACCAGCCGAAGAAGCCACGCTTGGCCTGGTGATGTCCGGCCTTGACCGGTTTGAGCAGCGTGGCGCACAGGGCCGGCGTCAGCGACAGTGCCAGGAACGATGAGAAAGCGATGGCAGTCACCATGACCGCCGAGAATTGGCGATAGATGTTGCCCACCGAACCGGCGAAAAACGCCAGCGGCACGAACACCGAGACCAGTACCACCGTGGTGCCGATGACAGCTCCCGAGATCTGGCCCATGGCCTTGCGTGTTGCCTGCAAGGGCGACAGACCCTCCTCGCTCATGATGCGTTCGACGTTCTCGACCACAATAATGGCGTCGTCCACCACGATGCCGATCACCAGCACCATGCCGAACATCGTCAACACGTTGATCGAAAACCCCATCGCCAGCAGCACTGCGAAGGTGCCCATCAGCGAGACGGGAACGACGATGGTGGGGATGATGGTGTAGCGAATGTTCTGCAGAAACAGCAGCATCACCAGGAACACCAGCACCACCGCCTCCAGCAACGTTTCGGCCACCTGGCGGATCGAGATGTCAATGAAGCGCGAGCTGTCGTACGGAATCGCCCACTGCACGCCGGGGGGGAAGAAACGCGACAACTCCTCCATGCGCGTGCGCACCGCCTGGGCCGTGGCCAGCGCATTGCCGCTGGGTGCGAGCTGCACGCCGATGCCGGTCGAGGGTTTGCCGCCCAGCCGGGCCGACGTGGCATAGGACTCGGCGCCAAGTTCAATGCGGGCCACGTCGCGCAGGCGCACGGTCGAGCCGTCGGTGTTGGCGCGCAACACGATGTTGCCGAACTGCTCGACGTTGCTGAGCTGGCCGTTCACGACCACCGTGGCGAAGATCCGCTGGCTGTTGGTATTGGGCAGGTCACCGATGGTGCCGGCGGACACCTGCAGGTTCTGTGCCCGGATGGCGTTGGTGACATCGGCCATCGCCAGGCTGAGGCCGACCAGCTTGGCCGGTTCGACCCAGATCCGCATCGCGCGTTCAGTGCCGAACAACCGCGCCTGGCCGACGCCCGGGATGCGCTGCAGTTCGGGCAACACGGTACGCGCTGCGTAGTCGCCCAGGGCCACCGGATCGATGGCCGGGTCGTTGGACGACAGTATGGTGAACAGCAGGAAGTTGGAGTTCGCCTTGTCGACCCGCACGCCTTGCTGTGCCACGCTCAAGGGCAGGCGCGGCGTGGCGCGCGCGAGTCGGTTCTGCACATCGACCTGGGCCAGCTCCGGGTTGGTGCCCGCCTCGAAACTCAGCGTGATGGAGCCGGCGCCATTGGCCTGGCTGGTCGATTCCATATAGATCAGCCCAGGGGAGCCATTCATTTCGCGTTCGATGACGCTGATGACGCTGTCTTCCAGTGTCTGGGCCGATGCGCCCGGGTAGGCGGCGGAAATGACGATCGACGGCGGCGCGACGCGCGGATACTGGGCGATCGGCAGCTGCGTGATCGCAACGCCCCCCATCACCAGGATGAACAACGCAATCACCCATGCAAAGATGGGGCGGTTGATAAAGAACTGGGCCATGCCTGCGTCCCGGTTATTTGCCGGCAGCGGCGGATGCCGCGGCAGCGGCGGGGCTGGCCGTGGATGCGCCAGATGCAGGCGCTTTCATTTCCGGCGCCTTGCCGGCGCTGTTCCACGGGACCGGTTTGACCGGGGCACCGGGCACCATCATTTTCTGGAAACCTTCGACAATCACCTGCTCACCGGCCTGCAGGCCGGTGAGCACGATCCACTGGTTGCCCTGGCTGGCGCCGAGCTTGATCTGACGCTTGGCGGGTACACCGTCTGCGCCGACGACCAGCACCGTGTCGCGCTGGTTCGATCGCGTGACCGCCTGCTGCGGCAACAACATGGCTGACGGCAATTCGGCTTGGGCCAAACGCACCCGCACATATTGACCGGGCAGCAGCAGGCCGTCCGGGTTGGGCACTTCGGCGCGCAGCGTGACCTGGCCCGAGGTCGGGTCGACGTTCAGGTCGGAGAACAACAAACGCCCGGTGCGGGGCAGCACCGAGCCATCTTCCAGCACGATATGCACGACTGCGCTATCCTTGCCGGCGTCACGCAACGACGTGGAAGTCATGGCCTTGCGCAGGCGCAACAAGTCGCCGCTGGGCTGGGTGAAGTTCACATACACGGCGCTGGTCTGCTGCACCAGGGCCATCTGCGTCGCCTCGGCCTGGCTGACCAGGGCACCTTCGGTCACGAGGGCCTGCCCGATATGCCCGGCTATTGGTGCACGCACGGTGGCGTAGTCGAGATTGATGCTGGCTGAGCGCAGTGCGGCCCTGGCACTGGCCACGTCGGCCTCGGCCAGTTTTTGTGCCGACACAGCATTGCTGTAGTCGAGTTGGCTGACCGCGTTGACCGAAACCAGTGGTTTGTAGCGCTCGGCGATTGAAGTGGCCTGGTTCAAATTAGCCTGGGCTCGGGCCAGCGTGGCCTGGGCGCTGTCGACAGCGGCCTGGTAACTCAGGGCGTCGATCTCGAACAGGGGCTGACCGGCCTTGACAACACTGCCTTCGCGAAACAGCCGCTTCAGGACCACGCCATTGACCCTTGCACGCACCTGGGCCACGCGCAGGGCGCTGACACGCCCGGGCAATTCGGTCTGCAGTGCCACTGTCTGCGGCTGGACGGTGACGACCCCCACCTCTGGTGGGGGCCTCTTGGGCGGGCCGCCAGCGCCGGCGGGTGCGCTGGCTTCCTTGGCGCCACAGGCCGCCAGCAGGGCGGCAAAACCGAGCGTGAGGGCAAGCAGGGCGGTGCGGGAGGCAGCGGATCGGGTCGCTCCGGGGAACTGGCGCAAAGGGGATTTCGACAACATGCGTTCTCTTTCATGGCCCGGAACCGGCAATGGTCCCGCCAGTTGTTTGCAGGTTTGGTTTGGACAAAGCGAAGTGCAGTATCGGTCGTGTAGGTAACAACCCTAGGCCCCGCTGGATCTATGTGCGGTGGTGTACCTATTTACATACATCCGTGAATGTATGTATAGGAGCGAAAGTCGATCATGGTACGCAGGAAAAAAGAGGAGGCACTGGCCACACGGGACCTGATCCTGGACACCGCGGAGTGCGTTTTTCAGCGCCTGGGGGTTGCCGCCACGTCGTTGCAGGAAATCGCGCAGGCCGCTGGCCTGACCCGTGGCGCGATCTACTGGCATTTCCAGAACAAGGCCGATGTGTTCGAGGCGATGATGCAGCGTGTCGCTCTTCCGCTGGAGCGTAGATTGGAGGCGGACGACATGCTGGAGGCGGCCGACCCGCTCGAGTTCCTTCGCCGTGCCATGGACAACATGCTGGCGCAATTGGTGCACGACCCCCAGGTCCAGCGTGTGTTCGAAATCGCAACGCTGAAGGTCGCGTATGTCGGTGACCTGCAGGTGTTGCGCGAGCAGCGCATCGCGTCGCGCGACGGATGCATGGAAGATCTGCAGCGCGTCTTCTCGCTGGCTGCAGCGCAGGGGCAGATAGGCAGGGCGCCGCCGCCGAAGGTTGCTGCTGCCGGACTCTTTGCGCTGATGGACGGCCTGTTGTACAACTGGTTGCTTGATCCCAAGGCGTTTGACCTGCAGGCTATCGGGCGGCATTCGCTGAACATCTATCTGCGTGGATTGGCCACGGGCGGCACGAGTACCGCTTCGGCTGTCAAAATGCGAACACGTGCAACCGCTCACTAGCCAAGGAATGCCATGACCCACGCTTTCGCCTCCACCCGCAAATCGTTCACGACGCCGTCGGGCAAGTCGTTGACCGCTTACTCGCTGCCCACGCTGGCACGCAAGTTTCCCAATATCAAACGCCTGCCGGTGTCGCTGCGCATCGTGCTCGAATCGGTGCTGCGCAACTGCGACGGCAAGCGGGTGACGAAGGAGCATGTGGCGCAGGTGGCTAACTGGTCGCCCAATGCTGCGCGCATCGACGAGATTCCGTTTCTGGTTTCGCGTGTCGTGCTGCAGGACTTTACCGGCGTGCCATTGCTGGCCGACCTGGCCGCGATGCGCAGCGTAGCGGTGCGGTTGGGCAAGAACCCCAAACGCATCGAACCGCTGGTACCGGTGGACCTGGTGGTGGACCATTCGGTCACAGTGGACCATTACGGCAAGAAGAATTCGCTCGACCTGAACATGAAGATCGAGTTCCAGCGCAACCGCGAGCGCTACGAGTTCATGAAATGGGGCATGCAGGCGTTCGACACATTCCGTGTCGTGCCTCCGGGTTTTGGCATCGTGCACCAGGTCAACCTTGAATACTTGGCGCGGGGCGTGCACAAGACGCGTGACGGCGTTGTTTATCCCGATACGCTGGTGGGCACCGACAGCCACACCACGATGATTAATGGTATCGGCGTGGTGGCCTGGGGCGTGGGTGGCATCGAGGCCGAAGCGGCGATGCTCGGCCAGCCGGTGTATCTGCTGACGCCCGACGTAGTCGGGTTCGAGATGACCGGGCGCATGCGTGAAGGCGTTACCGCCACTGACCTGGTGCTGACCGTCACCGAGATCCTGCGCCAGCACAAGGTGGTGGGCAAATTCGTCGAGTTCTTTGGCGAGGGCACCCGTTCACTGGCGCTGCCGGACCGGGCCACAGTCGCCAACATGGCGCCCGAATACGGCGCGACGATGGGGTTTTTCCCGGTCGACGAGAAGACGTTGGCGTATTTTGAGGGTACCGGCCGCACCAAGGCCGAAATCGAGCTGTTCGAGGCCTATTTCAAGGCGCAGGGTCTGTTCGGCGTTCCGAAGGCCGGCGACATCGACTATTCGCAAGTGGTGCAACTGGACCTGGGTACGGTCACCCCCAGTCTGGCCGGTCCGAAGCGGCCCCAGGATCGCATTGAACTGGGCAAGGTCGCCTCGCAATTCACGGAGCTGTTCAGCAAGCCTGCGGCCGAGTCCGGCTTCAACCAGAATGCCGCGCGTCTGGCGCAGCGCTTCGACGTGGTTGTTGGCGGCGGCGGGCCGAAGGCAGACTGCAACCTGGAGGCGCCACCTGGCGCCCCGCGCGATCTGGCCGAGATGGTTGGAAACCGACCCGACCTGCAATCCACGACACATCGCGTGGCAGTTGCGGCTACGCCCCCCCGTGGCAAGCCCGGGCTTACGGTCGGCAATGGCGATGTATTGATCGCCGCCATCACCAGTTGCACCAATACCTCGAATCCGAGCGTGTTGCTGGCAGCCGGCCTGTTGGCAAAGAAAGCGGTCGAGGCCGGACTCAAGGTGCAGCCGCATATCAAGACCTCGTTGGCGCCGGGCTCGCGCATCGTGACCGAATACCTGACCGAGACCGGGCTGTTGCCGTACCTGGAAAAGCTCGGCTTTGCGCTGGCCGGTTACGGCTGCACGACCTGCATCGGCAACTCCGGCGACCTGACGCCCGAACTGAACAAGCTGATCGCCGAGCAGGACCTGGTCTGCGCCGCGGTGTTGTCGGGCAACCGCAACTTCGAGGCACGTATCCACCCGAATATCAAGGCCAACTTCCTGGCCAGCCCACCGCTGGTGGTGGCCTATGCGATTGCGGGCACGATGACGCGCGACCTGATGACCGAGCCGGTCGGCAAGGGCAAGGGTGGGCGCGATGTCTTCCTGGGCGATATCTGGCCTTCCAGCGACGAGATTCACGCGCTGCTGCGCTTCGCCATGAAGGGCAAAGCCTTTCGGGCCAACTATGCCAAGGTCAAGACCGAACCCGGCGCCTTGTGGGGCAAGATCAAGGGCGTCTCCGGTCAGGCCTATACCTGGCCGGAAAGCACCTATATCGCCGAACCCCCGTTTTTTGCGGATTTCGCCATGCAGCCCCCACCGGCCGATGCCGCTGTTTCGGTGCAGGGCGCGCGCATCATGGCGTTGTTCGGCGACTCGATCACGACCGACCATATTTCTCCGGCCGGCTCCATCAAGCAGAGTTCCCCGGCCGGGCAGTGGCTCGAGCACAACGGCGTCTTGAAGGCCGATTTCAATTCCTACGGTGCACGCCGCGGTAACCATGACGTGATGATGCGTGGCACCTTTGCCAATGTGCGCATCAAGAACCTGATGATTGCAGCCGACGCCGGCGGCTCCCGCGAGGAGGGCGGTGTAACGCTGTTCCAGCCGGGCGGCGACCGCATGTCGATTTTCGATGCGGCGATGCGCTACATCGATGCCGGTGTGCCGACCGTGGTGTTTGCGGGCGAGGAGTACGGCACCGGGTCGAGCCGCGACTGGGCGGCCAAAGGCACGCAACTGCTGGGCATCCGCGCGGTGGTGGCGCGCAGTTTCGAGCGCATCCACCGCAGCAACCTGGTGGGCATGGGCGTGTTGCCGCTGCAGTTCAAGGGCAAGGTTTCATGGCAGTCGCTGGGACTCATCGGTGACGAAGTCATTGAAGTCCTGCCGGATCCGGCGCTGAAACCGCAAAGTAATGCCAAGCTGGTCATCACGTCCGCCAACGGCAAGCGCCGGACGGTCGTGGTGACGCTACGCATCGACACGCCGATCGAGGTCGACTACTACCGCAACGGCGGCATCCTGCCGTATGTGTTGCGGCAGTTGCTGGCATAACAACGGTTTGACGGGCGGGCTGCACCGGTGTAGCCGGCGATGCCCGTGTTTGCCGCAGGATGCGAGGTTGCCCGTGTTTTGCCAAGCGGTCGGCGGGCCAAGCTCTCCACCAGGCGCGGCATGCGTAGCACGCCCAGAATGCGCGGCATGGCAGACGGGTCGTGGGTTGGAACTATTGAACGGGTCTTGCCGGGGTAGGCCGGAAAGCGCCGTACCATTCGCGGCATGACCCATGCTCCATTGCTTGTTTCCGGCGCCGGCATTGCGGGCCTGGCTGTCGCGCTGGCTTGCGGGCGCATGGGCAGGGCCACGCATGTACTGGAGCGAGCCGAGACCTTCGGGGAGGTGGGTGCGGGAATCCAGATTGGTCCCAATGTCACCCGTATCCTGCACGGTTGGGCGCTGGAACGGCAACTCGCGCAAGTCGCGGCATTTCCTGACCGGTTGCAGGTGCGCAGCGCGTTGTCGGGGCGCGCGCTTGCCGCTTTGCCGCTGGGCGAGGCCATGCGGCAACGTTACGGCGCGCCGTACGCCACCGTTCATCGCGCCGACCTGCACCGGTTGCTGCTGTCCGCAGTGCAGGCGCAAGGGCTCGCGCAGTTGGAGCTGGGCTGTGAGCTGGTCCGGTTCAGCCAGTCGCCGGAGCACGGAGTCGAGGCCGTCGTGATTGACGGGCGGGTGTTGCGCACCGATGCGCTGCTGGCCGCGGACGGCTTATGGAGCCCGGTGCGGCGCAGCCTGCTCGATGATGGCGCGCCACAACCGACCGGCCACCTGGCCTATCGGGCGTTGCTGAAACAGTCCGATCTACCGCAGGCGCTGCGCAGCCAACAGGTGACCGCATGGCTTGGCCCCCGCTTGCATGTGGTGCAGTACCCGGTGCGTGGCGGCGAATGGATGAATCTCGTCGTCGTGGTGCATGGCGATCCCGACTGGCTGCAGGCGGCCAATGCCACGCCGGGTCAACTGGCCAACTGGAACCAACAGGCGGATCGGGCGCAACTGCAGCGGGCCTTGCAGGGCACCGCCTCGGTGTTGCAGGCGCTGGTGGACGCGGTACCCGCGTGGCGTTTGTGGATTCTGTGCGACCGCGCGCCGATGGCGGGGCCGGGTGAACACGTACGGGGGCGGGTTGCATTGCTCGGTGATGCGGCCCATCCGATGCGGCCCTACCTGGCGCAGGGGGCCGGCATGGCGATCGAAGATGCCGCAGCTGTAGCCACGGCGCTGGCCGACGGCGCTCGGCCGATCGACCAGGCGCTGCAGTCGTTTGCAGCGCAACGCTGGCAGCGCAACCGCCGGGTACAGCAACGCGCCCGGCGCAACGGCACGATTTTTCATGCCCGTGGGCCGGTGCGGTGGGGGCGCGATGCCGCACTGGTTTTGCTGGGTGCGCGGTTGCTGGATCTGCCTTGGTTGTATGGGCGGTGAGTGCAGGCGTCGCGCGGGGCAACCCACAGGTTTGTTAGCGGTGCCGGTATGCTTCCAGTTTTCCGCCACCTTCAAGGGCACACATGCCAGCCATCGTGAACCTCGACGAACTGCTGCGGTCCCTGGAGCCCGTGCTCAACCCGGGCACCTATGTGTTTGCCACCTTGCCTGCGGATGCATCCGTGCATCCTTCGCAGCTTGTTGCATGCATCCACGAACCTGAGGGTTTGTCTGTTGTGCTGACGCGTGACGTTGCCCGGCAGGCGGGCATCACGCCGCTGATCGCCTGTGCGTGGATCACCCTCAATGTGCACTCGGATCTGCAGGCCGTTGGCCTCACCGCCGCTTTCGCCGGCGCGCTTGGCCGGGCGGGAATCAGCTGCAACGTCGTGGCGGGCGCATGCCATGACCATATTTTCGTGCCGGAGCGTCAGGCCGAAAAAGCCATGGTGGAACTGAAACGACTGCAGGCAGGTCGGGCCCCGTCGCATGGCGCATCGTCAGCCGGTGACCCGCACGCTGCCCCGGCCGGTTAATGCACCGGCATGCATGAGCAGGTGTGTCGATTGCGCGCGTCGGCGATAGGCAATCAGTAACCCAACGACCGCTGCGCTGATCAAGACGACCCGGGGCGATACGGGCTCGTGGTTGTCGCTTCCAGCACAAGACAAGGCCTGCTCAAAATCCACGCCGCGCGACGTTGCTGTAGGCGTGGACCAAGCGAGGGGATGCACACGCGATACCCAGATCAACTGTCAAGGACTTATTTCGATAACTTGATCCATGACTTTGACGTCGAAGCGGGCCGCGACCGGTTGTTCGGCGGAGGCGGGGACGACGTCCTGACCGGGGATCAGGAAGTGTTCGTCGCGGGCGTGGTAGTCAATGGCGCGTCGGGCGCGAACATGTCGGTCTACATCGAGGCGTTGATCGACAAACTGACGCTGGATGCGGACCGCGACGCGCTCGATGGTGGCACTGGACGTGACAGTCTGCACGGCGACCAGGTGTTCGTGCTGACGGGCGTCGTCGACGCTTGCGGCGACGCGTCATTGCCGGCGGGCATGGGTGTGCTGTCGGTAGACATCGATGCGCTCGTCGATCGTGTCGAACTCAAGGCCGACCAGGACACGCTGCGTGGCGGTGAGGGTGAGGACTACCTGCTGGGTGACAGCCAGATCGTTGTATCTGCGTTCCATGGTGCGGCGTCCGGCCAGGCATCGGCCAGCGTCGTGCTGACCGGTCGCGCGCTCGCCGGATCCATCGATGTGCGTGGCGACAAGGATGTGCTGCGCGGCGGCGATGGGGATGACCGGCTCGTGGGAGACAACGACGTCTCGGTCAGTCTGCAGGCAGGCGCGTCGGCAATGCCCGAGGCTGTCTTCGGCATGACACGTCTGGTCGACTATCTGAAGGTTGACGCGGGTCGCGACGACATGCAGGGCGAAGCGGGCAACGATGCCATCACCCCAGGCAATCGCGTGCAAGCCGACGCAGCGCTGGTGGAGAAAACCAGGGTCGCGTCCAACTCCAGTGGCAGCTTGCCGGTGTCCCCTTTGATCGACTGGGCTGGCGGTTCGGCGGCGAACGCTGGCGGGCCTGCGGCGGGCGCGGGGACACGCCATTGGATTGGCGACTTCGTCAATCACCTTGCCCGGACGCAGGCGCAGCGCAGTCCCAACGCGAGCATGCAGGTGCGGGTGGGCGACCCCGACGCGTTCACATGACGCGGGGCCCGGCACAGAGTAACAGCACGTATGATGAAAAAAAACAAGGAGACCAGATGGCCACACAACTATTGATTTATGAGACTGCAGTTCCGGTATCCAAAACGCGGCATGCCAAGTGCTGTGTCGAAGCCGGCAAAGGTTTTGCGTTTACCGGCAAGCTCAACTCGGTGCCGCTGACGGCGGTCGAGTTTCCCCAGGCTGCGCCTGATTACGCGGTGGTGTTCGCGCAAAGTGGTGACGATGTGATGCCGGTGGCCATTCTGGGTGCACGGAAGGACCAAAACCTCTATCTGACCGAAGATGGCGGTTGGCGCGCCAAATACATACCGGCCTTCATCCGGCGCTACCCGTTTGTTTTTTCTCCCAGGGCGGATGGCCAGACATCCACGCTGTGTGTCGATGAGTCCTATCAGGGGGTGAATTTCCAGGGGCGCGGTCAGGCGCTGTTTTCCGACGATGGCACGCAAACCCCCTATGTCGACAACGTGCTGAAGTTTCTGCAGGAGTACGGCGCGCAGTTCCTGCGCACGCAGTCGTTCTGCAAGAAACTCAAGGAACTCGATCTGCTTGAGTCCATGCAGGCCCAGTTCACGCTGGGAACCGGCGAAAAAATGTCACTGAGCGGTTTCCATGTGGTGAGCCGTGAACGCCTGAAGGCCTTGCCGGCCGAGACGCTGCACCAACTTGCTGCCACCAATGAGTTGGAATTGATCTACCTGCATCTGCAGTCGATGCGCAATTTCACCGAACTCAAGGACCGCCTCATTGCGATTGCCGGTGTCGACAAGGATGGCGGTGCGAAAGATGCGGACGCCAACACTGCCGCTACGGCTGATGACGTGATCGCCGCGCAGGTCGATGTAGCAGAGCAGGTCGATGTAGCGGCGGAACCGAAGAAGCGCCGCCGTCGGGGGGATGTCGGAAATGTGAACGTCAACACTGCGGCCACGGCTGAGGACGCGATCGCGGCGCAGTTGGCCGATGCAGCAGCGGCTCCAAAGAAGCGCCGTCGTCGGGGGGATGTCGCAATCGCGGACGCCGACAAGACGACCACGGCAGTGGATGCGGTGGCAGCCCAGGTTGATACAGCAGCGGTGCCGAAGAGTGGCGGTCGCAGCGCAGGTTGATGCAGCAGCTGTGCCTAAGAATCGCGGTCGCCGCGGGGGGGGGTGCAGCAGCCTCAGTGCCGCGCGAGGCGGTCGATGCCAGAGGGCGACAGGGTTGACGGACGGCCGGGTTGAACCGGTGGTCCTGTCGCGGCCGCCGCCGGATACACCCTGTCAGGTCGGCGGCGCCGGCGTTTTGGCTTAGCCCGCTGTCACGGCGATATTCTTGAACTCGCCTGTCGCGATCTTCTTTTGCCAGATGGCCGGCCCGGTGATATGGGCGCTGGTTCCTTCGGCGTCCACTGCCACTGTGACCGGCATATCCACCACGTCGAATTCGTAGATCGCCTCCATGCCCAGGTCGGCGAAACCCACTACTTCGGCGGTCTTGATTGCCTTGCTGACCAGGTAGGCGGCGCCGCCCACGGCCATCAGATAGGCGCTTTTGTGCTTGCGGATCGCCTCGATCGCCTCCGGGCCGCGCTCGGACTTGCCGATCATGCTAATCAGCCCGGTCTGGGCCAGCATCATCTCGGTGAATTTGTCCATGCGGGTCGCGGTGGTCGGGCCGGCCGGGCCAACGGCTTCGTCCCGCACCGGGTCAACCGGACCGACGTAGTAGATGGTGCGGTTCGCGAAGTCCACCGGCAGCGACTCGCCCTTGGCCAGCATGTCCTGAATGCGTTTGTGAGCGGCATCGCGGCCGGTCAGCATCTTGCCGGACAACAGCAGCGTGTCACCGGCTTTCCAGCCAGCGATCTCGTCTTTCGACAGCGTGTTGAGGTCGACCTTGCGGCTTTTCTTGTAGTCGGGAGTCCACTGCACGTCGGGCCACAGGTCGAGCGACGGCGGGTCCAGGTAAACCGGACCGGACCCATCCATGACGAAATGCGCATGGCGGGTGGCAGCGCAGTTCGGGATCATTGCCACCGGCTTGCCGGCGGCATGGGTCGGGAACATGTTGATCTTGACGTCGAGCACAGTGGTCAGGCCACCCAGGCCCTGAGCGCCGATGCCCAGCGCATTGACCTTCTCGTACAGCTCGATGCGCAGCTCCTCGGTCTTGTTTTGCGGCCCGCGCTGCAGCAGTTCGTACATGTCGATGTCGTCCATCAACGCCTTCTTGGCCAGCAGCACCGCGCGTTCGGCAGTGCCGCCAATGCCGATGCCCAGCATGCCGGGCGGGCACCAGCCCGCGCCCATGGTCGGCACGGTCTTGAGTACCCAGTCGACAACCGAGTCGGACGGGTTGAGCATGACCAGTTTTGACTTGTTCTCCGAGCCCCCCCCTTTGGCGGCAACTGTGACGTCCATGGTGTTGCCGGTCACGAGTTCGACATGGATCACCGCCGGCGTGTTGTCGTTGGTGTTCTTGCGTTCGAACTGCGGGTCGGCCACGATGGATGGACGCAAGGTGTTGTCCGGGTGCTGGTAACCCTGGCGTACGCCTTCATTGATCGCGTCGTCGAGCGTGCCGCTGAACCCTTCGAGGCGCACGTCCATGCCCAGCTTGATGAACACGTTGACGATGCCGGTGTCCTGGCAGATCGGGCGGTGACCCTCGGCGCTCATGCGCGAGTTGGTCAGAATCTGTGCGATCGCGTCTTTCGCCGCCGGGCTTTGTTCGCGCGCATAAGCGCGGGCAAGATGGGCGATGAAGTCGGCTGGATGGTAGTAGCTGATGTACTGCAGCGCGGCTGCGACTGACTCGATGACGTCGTTCTGGCGGATGCTGACGGGAGTGGGCATGGTGCAGTCCTGGTTCGCGAAAGTGGGTAGTACGTGACTGGCGAGTTTACCCAACCCCCTGGCGGCGTCTGGTGCCGGTTGTCACCCTGACCGGGTCCGGTCGTGCCGCGCACCCCCGCAGCAACAGGGCCCATCGATCTGCCGCCGAAACAGACCAGCCCGGCCTTGTATGATGTCGCCGGGGGACATTCCGACCACCATCACAAGAACATGCTCGAACCATTACCGCTCGTCGTCCTCCTTCCACTTGTCTTCGGAACCGGTCTGTGTTTCTGGGCCGGGCGGGTCGACTCTCCGGCGCGGCGGAGCCTGGTCGCTTGGCTGGCGGCGGCGGTGACCGCATTGGCATTCGGGCTGTTGTTGTCAATGGCTCCGGCGGTGTTCAGCGGACAGACGCTGCTGGTGGGCTGGGAGTGGGCGCCCGCGATCGGGCTCAATGCCAACTTCCGGCTCGACGGTCTGGCCTTGTTGTTTGCCCTGCTGATTTCTGGCGTCGGCTTGCTGATCATCCTGTATGCGGCGTATTACCTGCACCACGACGATCCGGCCGGCAAGTTCTTCACCCAGTTGATGCTATTCATGGCCGCTATGCTGGGCGTCGCACTGTCCGACAACCTGCTGCTGCTGGTGGTGTTCTGGGAACTGACCAGCGTCTCGTCGTTCCTGCTGGTCGGTTATTGGGGCCACAAGGCCGATGCACGGGCCGGCGCGCGCATGGCGCTGGCGGTGACCGGCGGTGGTGGCTTGGTGATGCTGGCCGGTATCGTGGTGCTGGGCCAGATTGCCGGCACTTACGATCTGTCGCAGATGCTCGGCCGCGGTGACGAGATCAAGGCCCACGCCCTGTACCCGTTGGCGTTGATGTTGATCCTGGTGGGCTGTTTCACCAAGAGTGCACAGTTGCCGTTTCACTTCTGGTTGCCGGAGGCAATGGCGGCGCCTACGCCGGTGTCGGCCTATCTGCACTCGGCCACCATGGTCAAGGCCGGCATCTTTCTGCTGGCGCGCCTGTATCCGGTGATCGGGGGGACCGATCTGTTCGCGGGCATTGTGTGCACCGTGGGTCTGTCGACGATGGTATTTGGCGCCTACGTGGCCGTGTTTCGGCATGACATCAAGAGCCTGCTGGCGTATTCGACCATCAGCCATCTGGGGTTGATTGTTTTCCTGATCGGGCTGTCTTCACCGTTGTCGGCGGTGGCGGCCGTGTTTCACATACTGAACCACGCCACGTTCAAGGCCTCGCTGTTCATGACCGCCGGGATCATCGACCACGAGACCGGCACGCGCGATATCCGCAAGCTCGGTGGCCTTTACAAATACATGCCGTGGACGGCGACATTGGCGATGATCGCGGCGGCGTCCATGGCCGGTCTTCCGCTGGCCAATGGTTTCCTGTCCAAGGAGATGTTTTTTGCCGAAGCGGTGGAAGGTCAGGCCGCGTTTGCATTCGGCTTCATGGTTCCGCTGGCTGCGACGATCGGCGGCATCTGTTCGGTCGCGTATTCTCTGCGTTTCATTCACGACGTTTTCTTCAATGTCGAGCCGCGCGAACTGGCTGCGCGCAATCCGCATGAGCCGCCCATGTTCATGAAGGCGCCGGTGGCCCTGCTGGTGGTGATATGTCTTGTCGTGGGTATCTTGCCAGCCATCACGTTCGGCCCCATGGTGCATGTGGCGGCAACGGCGGTGCTGGGCACCGCGCCACCGCAGTACCACCTGGCAATCTGGCATGGCTTCAATCTGCCGCTGCTGATGAGCGCCATCGCGGTGCTGGGCGGTATCGTGTTCTATTTCGCATTGCAGAACAAGTTCAACCTGCATCTGCATCACCCGCGCGGCTGGACCGGGCGGCTGTTGTTCTCCCAGGCCAACGATGGCCTGTTCGCTTTTGCGCGCCGGTTCACCGCGCTGGTGGAAAACGGCTCACTGCAGCGTTACGTGGCGTGGATGATTGCGTCGGCCCTGGTGCTGGGAATCTGGGCCTGGAGCAATGGACCCGAGGCTCCGCAGACAGGAGCGCGCACGCTGTTACCGGCGGATGTTCCGTCGCTGGTGGCCTGGGTCCTGCTGCTGCTGGCGGGCGCGGCACTGGTCGTGGGCCACCATGACCGGTTGCGCGCGGTGTTGCTCGTGGGCGTGGTTGGCCTGGTCACGGCGCTGACGTTTCTGGCCTTCTCCGCGCCCGACCTGGCGCTGACGCAGCTGTCGGTCGAGGTGGTGTCGACCGTTCTCTTGCTGATGGGCCTTGCGCTGCTGCCGCGTCGCACGCCACGCGAGTCGTCATCCAGTCGCTTGTGGCGCGATGGTGGGCTTGCCATTGCCGGTGGCGCCGGTCTGTCCTGGATCACTTGGCTTATGCTGACGCGCAACCATGATTCGATCGCCTGGTACTTCCTGGAGAACAGTGTTCCCAAGGGCGGTGGTGCGAATGCGGTCAACGTCATTCTGGTGGATTTCCGGGGTTATGACACTTTTGGTGAGATCACCGTGCTGGGAGTCGCGGCCGTCGGTGTGCTGGCCTTGTTGTCGGGCTGGCGCATACGCAAGCCGGTGCAGGACGGGGCAGGGCGCCTCTGGAGCTTCAAGCAGCAGCCGCTGATGCTCCGCATGGTGGCGCGGCTGATATTGCCACTGGCGCTGGTGGTGTCGGTCTATATCTACTGGCGGGGCCATAACCTGCCCGGTGGCGGTTTCATCGCCGGGCTCGTCACCGGCGTGGCGCTGGTGCTGCAATACATGGCAGGGGGTCAAAGCCGCGCGGATGCGGTGCTGCATGCGGCAGCGGGCAGGCGCTACACGCGCTGGATCGGCGCCGGCCTGGGCATCGCCTGGCTGACCGGCGTTGGTGCGTTCGTGTGGGGCCGTCCGTTCCTGACCAGCGCCGCCGGTCATCCGACCGTGCCGGTGTTCGGCGAACTGGGCCTGGCTACGGCCGCGCTGTTCGATCTGGGGGTCTACATCACCGTGGTGGGGGCCACCATGCTGATGTTGTCGGTGCTTGGCGCCGCAAGCAAGGAGCCGTCGCGATGATGCCGAGCATGGAGTTCCTGGTCGCCACCGGCATCGGGTGGATCGCCGCCTGCGGCATCTGGCTGATGCTGCGCGGGCGCACCTTTCCGGTGGTGCTCGGGTTGACGGTGTTGGGTTACGCGGTCAATGTGTTCATTTTTGCGATGGGCCGCCTGTGGAGCAATGCGCCGCCGATCGTCGGCGCCGGGCCACAGATCGCTGACCCGCTGCCGCAGGCATTGGTGCTGACGGCGATTGTGATCGGTTTCGCGACCACCGGGTTCATGATCGAACTGGCGCTACGCAGCCACCATGAATCGGATAGCGACCATGTCGATGGCAAACCTGACGCCGGTCCGGAGTCCAGGACATGATGGGCCTGCTCGATCACCTGCCGGCGATGCCGGTGTTGTTACCGTCGCTGACGGCCATCGTACTGCTGCTGGTGGGCGACCATGGCGGCAGCGAACACAATACCCGGCGACTGTTGCTGTCCAGTCGTATTTCCATCATCTCGGCGCTGATCGGCCTGGTTATCGCGATCGAACTCATCGTGCGGGCATCGGGTGGCGACCTGATGGTCTACCGCATGGGTGAGTGGCCGGCGCCGTTCGGCATCGTGCTGGTGGTCGATCGCCTGTCCGCGATGATGGTGCTGCTGACCTCGCTGGTGGCGCTGCCGGTGTTGTTGTACGCCAGTGGCGGTTGGGCTGGCCATGGACGGTATTTCCACGCCTTGTTCCAGTTCCAGCTGATGGGCCTGAACGGCGCGTTCGTCACAGGCGACCTGTTTAACCTGTTTGTCTTCTTCGAAGTCCTGCTGATCGCCAGTTATGTGCTGATGATGCACGGGCTGGGGCGCGAACGGCTGCGCGTGGGTGTGCATTACGTCGTGCTCAACCTGAGCGCGTCGGCGCTGTTCCTGATCGGTGTGGCTCTGCTGTATGCCCTGACCGGTACGCTGAATATGGCCGACCTGGCCCTGCGGGTACCGCTGGTGACCGGGCCGGACGCGGTGGTACTGCAGGTTGCGGCGCTGGTGTTGCTGGTTGTGTTCGGCTTCAAGGCCGCGCTGGCACCGTTGTCGGTCTGGTTACCGGCCACCTATTCGGCGGCGAGCGCACCGGTGGCGGCGCTGTTCGCGATCATGACCAAGGTTGGCGTGTACGCCATCTGGCGTGTCCACGGCGTGATGTTCGGGGCTGGAGCGGGTGCGTCGGCGAATTTGGTTGAACCGCTGCTGCTGCCGCTGGCGGTGGCCACCAGCGTGATTGGCGTGCTTGGTGCGCTCGCCGCGCCAACGCTGTCCCGGCTGGTGGCATGGTTGACCGTGGCATCGGTCGGCACCATCTTGATGGCGGTGGGCCTGTTCGGCGAAGCCGCGTGGTCGGCCGCGTTGTACTACATGGCGCACAGTACGCTGACAGTGGCGGGCCTGTTTCTGCTGGTCGAACTGGTGGCGGCGCAGCGCGGTGAGGTGGGTGGCCGGATCGAGCCGGCGTCTGCCGTGGCGCAACCGACCATGCTCGGCCTGATGTTGCTGCTGGCTGCAGCGTCGAGCATCGGTCTGCCGCCGTTGCCGGGCTTCATCGGCAAGTTGATGCTGCTTCAGGCTTCCAGCGGCCATGCACAGGTCGTCGTGGTCTGGACGGTCGTCCTGTTGGTCGGTTTTGCGTCGCTGCTGGGCCTGGCGCGCGCAGGAAGCACCTTGTTCTGGCATGTGCGTACCGATTTGCCATCGGGCGCCTCAGGCGCCAGCGCACCGCTGGTCGTCGCTACCAGCATGCTGCTGGCCGCCAGTGTGGCGATGAGCGTGTTTGCAGCACCATTGCAGCGTTATACCCAGGCCACTGCCGCGCAACTCACCGATACCCGCGCCTACTTCGAGGCCGTCCTGGGTGAACAAGGTGGTGCGGCCGCCCGGCCAACCCGGCCCTATACCGGCCGCAGCGGAGGAACGCCATGAAGCCGCGCGGCTGGTTGCCCCATCCGGTGTTGTCGGCGTTGCTGGTGCTGGGCTGGCTGATGCTGCAGCAGAGCCTGGCCCCGGCGCAGATAGTGACGGCACTGGTGCTGGGTTGGGGTGTGCCGCGCCTGGTCCATGGGTTCCTGGGTGATCCCCTGCATATCCGCAGCTGGCGCAGCGCCTGGCGGTTGTTTTTCATCGTGTTGTGGGACATTGTCGTGTCGAACATCACGGTGGCGCGCATCGTGCTCTCGCCGTTTTCCAATCCGCAGCCGGCATGGGTGCCGATCATGCTCGATGTGACCCACCCAACTGCGATTACGCTGCTGGCGACCATCATCACGACGACGCCGGGGACAGTATCATGCGTCGTCGACGACGAACGCCGGCTGATCCTGGTGCATGCGCTCGACTGCACGGACCCGGCCGCCATGGCGCGGGAGATCAAGCAGCGCTACGAAAGTCCGTTGAAGGAGATCTTTGGATGACGATTCTGCAGATGGCGCTCGATTTCTCGACCCTGGCCGTAGCCCTGGCCATGGTGCTGTGCGGCGTGCGGCTGTTTCGTGGGCCCGATATGCCGGACCGTATCCTCGCGTTCGATACCTTGTACATCAACGTCGTGGCGCTGGTCATCCTGCTCGGCATACGCTGGCAGACCGAATTGATGTTCGAAGCCGCTCTGATCGTGGCCATGCTGGGGTTTGTCGGCACAGTGGCGCTGGCACGCTACATGACCCGCGGCGACGTGATCGAATAGGAGCAGCCGATGCCGTATGACTACCGTCTCCTGATCGACCTGCTGGCGGCCTTCTTACTGGTTGTGGGGGGCGTTTTTGCGCTGGCCGGCGCGATCGGGCTGGTGCGTTTCCCCGATTTCTACATGCGTCTGCATGCGCCCACCAAGGCGACCACGCTCGGTGTCGGCGGTGTGCTGCTGGCCAGCCTGCTGCTGGGCTGGGGGCGGGGCCAGCCGACGGTGCATGAATTGCTGATTTCGTTGTTTCTGTTTGTCACCGCGCCGGTATCAGCCAACCTGATGGCGATGGCGGCGCTGCATCTGCAGGTGCCGTCACGGGCCAAGCCGGTCAAGGAGGCCCTGCCGGAACGTTGATCGGCGGCGGCGCCGTTGCCCAGGCGTGCGCCCCTTTTGTGCCGATGCGCGTGCTCGCGATCGTCGGTGCGTTGGCCGTTCGAGCGTCAGTGACCCGTGCCGCGTGCGGCCGGCTTACCAGGCGCCATCAACTGGTCGGTGTAGGCGATGGCCATTGCCGAGAGCAGAAACACGACATGGATGATGGTTTGCCACATCAGCACTTTGACATCGTAATTGGCCGCGTTGATGAAGGTCTTGAGCAGGTGGATCGACGAGATGCCGATGATCGCCGTGGCCAGCTTGACCTTGAGAACCGAGGCATTCACATGGCTGAGCCACTCCGGCTGATCGGGATGTTTTTGCAGGTTCATGCGGCTCACGAACGTCTCGTAGCCGCCCACAATCACCATGATCAGCAGGTTCGAGATCATGACCACGTCGATCAGCGCCAGCACCACCAGCATCAGCACGGTTTCGTTCAGCGACGTGATCACGTAGTCCGCCTTGTAGCCGGTGCTCGTAATCAGCGCTTGCAGCGCCGCCTGGTTGCCGAATGTGGCTTCCAGCAGATGCACCAGTTCGACCCAGAACTGGAACACATAGACAGCCTGCGCCGCGATCAGGCCAAGGTACAGTGGCAACTGCAACCAACGGCTGGCGAAAATCAGGTTCGATAACGCGCTAATGTTCTCTGGGCGGGGTTTGACGGGGTCATTCATATGCAGCTGTTCGGCGGTGCCGGGGATTCCAGTGGAGGGGCCGCATTGTAGGTGCCGTCGTCACTGGCGTTGGCGCGGGTGCAGGGCGTATGCTTGCGCGTCAGTACCTTGTAAGTGGCATGCGTAACAGTGTGCTCAGGTCCAAGCAGTGCAATCCAATCAGTTGAGGAGACGCGGAAATGAGTGCCATTGAATCTGTTCTAGTTGAAAACCGGGTGTTCGCGCCATCGGAGGCGATGCGCAAGGGAGCCCGGATTTCCAGTATGGCCGGGTACGAGGCGTTATGCGCCGAGGCCGAGAACGACTACGAGGGTTTCTGGGCGCGGCTGGCGAAGGAGAACCTGGTCTGGAACAAGCCGTTCACCCAGACGCTGGACGAGTCCAATGCGCCGTTCTACCAGTGGTTCGCCGACGGCGAACTCAATGCCAGCGCAAATTGCCTGGACAAACACATGGGCACCGAGGTCGAGAACAAGACCGCGGTGATCACCGAGGCCGACGACGGCACGGTCACGCACACCACGTACCGCCAGTTGCTCGGCCGCGTCAGCCAGTTCGCCAACGCGCTCAAGGCCCGGGGGGTCAGCAAGGGTGACCGGGTGCTGATCTACATGCCGATGACGCTCGAGGGCGTGATTGCGATGCAGGCCTGCGCCCGCATCGGCGCCACCCACAGTGTGGTGTTCGGCGGGTTCTCGGCCAAGGCGCTGCAGGAGCGCATCATCGACGCCGGCGCGGTGGCGGTGATTACCTCCAACTACCAGATGCGCGGCGGCAAGGAGTTGCCGCTCAAGGCCATCGTCGACGAGGGCCTGGCCATGGGCGGCTGCGAGTCGATCAAGACCGTGCTGGTGTACGAGCGCACAAATACGGCCTGCAACATGGTGGTCGGGCGTGACATCACGTTTGCCGAAGCGCTTAAGGGGCAGTCCGGGGATTGCCCGCCAGTGGCGGTGTCGGCCGAGCACCCGCTGTTCATCCTGTTCACATCCGGTTCCACCGGCAAACCCAAGGGCGTGCAGCATTCGACGGGCGGCTACCTGCTGTGGGCCAAGCTCACGATGGACTGGACCTTCGACCTGCGTCCGGATGACGTGTTCTGGTGCACCGCCGATATCGGCTGGATCACCGGCCATACCTATGTGGCCTATGGCCCGCTGGCTGCCGGCGCGACCCAGATCATCTTTGAAGGTGTGCCTACCTATCCCAACGCCGGGCGCTTCTGGCAGCTGATCGAACGCCACAAGTGCTCGATCTTCTACACCGCGCCCACCGCAATCCGTTCGCTGATCAAGTTGGCCGAGGGCGACGCAAAGGTGCATCCGGACCGCTTCGATCTGAGCAGCCTGCGCATCCTGGGTTCGGTCGGCGAGCCGATCAATCCCGAGGCCTGGATGTGGTACCACAAGAACGTCGGCGGCGAGCGTTGCCCGGTGGTCGACACGTTCTGGCAGACCGAGACCGGTGGCCACATGATCACGCCACTTCCCGGCGCAACACCGCTGGTTCCCGGCAGCTGCACATTGCCGCTGCCCGGCATCATGGCCGCCATCGTTGACGAGGCCGGCAAGGATCTACCCAACGGCACCGGTGGCATTCTGGTTGTAAAGCGCCCGTGGCCATCCATGATCCGGACCATCTGGAACGACCCCGAGCGGTTCAAAAGCAGCTACTTTCCAGCAGAGATGGGTGGCACCACGTACCTGGCTGGCGACGGCGCAGTGCGCAGTGCAGACCGGGGCTATTTCCGTATCACCGGGCGCATCGATGACGTGCTCAATGTTTCGGGACATCGCATGGGCACGATGGAGATCGAGTCGGCACTGGTGGCCAAGACCGATCTGGTCGCCGAAGCGGCGGTGGTCGGGCGGCCGGATGATGTTACCGGCGAGGCCATCTGTGCCTTCGTGGTACTCAAGCGCAGTCGGCCTACGGGAGACGAGGCCATCAAGATCGCCAACGAATTGCGGGCCTGGGTTGCCAAGGAGATCGGACCGATCGCCAAGCCCAAGGACATCCGTTTCGGCGACAACCTGCCCAAGACCCGCAGCGGCAAGATCATGCGCCGTTTGCTGCGCAGCCTGGCAAGGGGCGAGGCCATCACGCAAGATACGTCCACGCTGGAGAACCCGGGGATCCTGGATCAGCTTTCCGAGAAGATGTAACCGGTAGCAGCAGCGCTGTCAGGGCTGTATCCGGCCTATGACGACGAGGGCCTGGCCTTGGCGGCGCAACACGATCCCTTCGCCAGACATCGGTGAGATGCCGGTCAAGGCCGTTATGTTGACCTGATGGGTCACCACCACCAATGCACCCGGTCCGGGCCATTGCAGCAGCATGGCTCGGGCCGAAGCGGTCTGTGCGTTGGCGCGAGCGCGGTCCTGGAAGAATGAGTTGAACGCGGGCTCCGGCGTCACCTGGCCGGGAAACGCAAGTTCGGCGGTATCAAGGGTCCGGCACCATTGCGACGCGACGACCTTTCCCGGAATCACCCGTTGTTGCCGAAAGATGGCGCCGATGCGCCGTGCCTGCGCGCGCCCGGCATCTCCCAGGTTGCGCTGCGCCGTGCAATCGCCAACACGGAATGCAGGCGGATCGCCGAAACCCGGTGCATCGGCATGGCGCAGTAACACGATGGCACCGTTGCGCAGTGCAGACCAGACCTGGTCGGAATCGCTTGTGGGCTGACGGTCTGCAGCCAACGTGGCTGGCAAGGGCAAGCTGAAAAACAAGGAACAACATGCCAGTGTCATGCGTCGGGTAACCGTGGGTCTCGCGGGGCTCATGTCGTGTCCGTTTGTCAATATTTCTAATGTGACCGGGTTGGTGCGTTCGAGTTCAACGCCCGATGTGATTGGCATGGGTCATGCCGGAACTACTTGGATAGTCCAGACAAAGTCCCGTTGGCTGACGCGCGTAACAAAGCAAGCCGGATTTTGGCTTGGGGTCTTATTCGAAGAGTTCCATGTTGGCGGGCGAAATGCGGGCCGCCAGCATTTGGATGCCAGACCGGTTTCTCTGGCGAAGTTGTTCATCTCTGCTGTTCAGGGAGATGGGCTACCTGATCATCTTCTGGCAGCAAGCCAGCCGGAATCGATCCACTCCAGGCCTTGGCTGATGGGACTTGTGCGGCTGCTTCGCTGCGTAAGGAGCCGGTCGCGCTCGGACGCTGGATTCATGCTCCCGGCCAGGAGCGGCCGCATGTCCGACGCGCTAGCGGCCGCTCAATTCAGGCTGGTGGGGTCAAGCGCATATTCATGCGGCCCACGGCCTTGGCCAACGCAGGCAGGTCCTTTTCAACCACCAGCCAGACCGCTTGCAGATCGATGCCGAGGTAGCCATGCACGATGACGTTGCGAAACCCTGCCAGGTCGCGCCACGGGATGTGCGGCTCACTCGTCTTGATCTCGCTGGACAGACGCTGACTCGATTCGGCCAAGGTCTGCAGATTGCGGATAACTGCGTCCTGCACAAGCCGGGAGTCGTCGAAGCGGGCGCGCTCAACACCCGTGTACTCATGGATCCGCGCCAGGCACTCCCCCATGTGTGCCAGCAGCACACGATCGGCCTCGGGCCCGGGCGTCACAGCGGCACGGCGTCTGCGAGCACGCGATCGCGCAGTGCGGGATGCAGGCTCGCTTCGGTGACCACATCCACGCGACGACCCAGCAACTCCTGTGCGTCCAGCAGCAGGCCACCCAGGACCAAAGCGCTGGCACCTGGACCCAGCGTAACAAGCAGGTCGACGTCGCTGTCGTCGTTGGCGTCGTCGCGGCTCATCGAGCCGAACACCCGCACGCCGGTCACGCCCCGTCTTCTGGCGAGTGATATCAGTTCGCTACGGTGGGTCTCGATCAGAGGATGCATGACGCGAAGTGTAGCCAGTCCCGCCGCGTGCACGCAAGAGCCCTCACCTCCACTCGGCCGCACGCAAGGCTGGAATACCTCCCGTTTCAATGCCGGAACTGGCAGGAACGCCGGACTCAGGACGACACATCAAAGGACGGCAACGGGTCGATTGTTGTCATCGCTTGGCTGACCGGGAGTACCCGCTCCCTGCCATTTCCTGCAGGTCACCGTTTAGAGGTAAGAGTTGCGCCCGCCTGGTACTTCCGGCCGTGTGTGAATGACCTGTTCGATGATCCATCTGTGTCGGCGGCGAAATGAGCCGCTGTTTGAGACGGGCAGTGTTTAGGCGCACATCTTCCTCATTCCATACGGGCCGGTGGGCCGCGACCGGCTGGACCTTGCAGGAAGCTGACAGTCAAAACGAGTGTTGCTGTGCCAGAACTGTGACCCATGTTCGGCAAATCTCAAAACAACCATGTCAAGGTGCCGGGGCTGGGTTGTTGACTGTTGGCAGATAGGTTGTTGCCGATGTGCCCCTGTTGCGGTCAAACATGACTTTCGGCACTGTTGTCCCGGCGACGGTCTTCGTACCCTAAGGGTTCCGCCACACCCAACCAGAAAGCGTCCATGACCACATCCCCACGCCCGACCGTCTTGAAACTGGCCCTGGCCAGCCTCTTAGCCCTCGTTGCCGCGTGCGGTGGCGGTGGCGGTGGCGGTGGCGATCCGACTATGGCTGCAGCGACCCCGTCGCCTCCTGCTCCTGCCCCGGTACCTGCTCCCGCCCCGCCACCGCCCGCAGTCTCACAAACCTGGCAAGCCCCGGTGCAAATACCCGCAGCAGTGAGCGCTGGCAGTCGACAGCTCGACCTGGCCGCCAATGGCAACGCGGTGGCGGTGTGGGGGCAAGTTGAAAACAATGTACGCAGCATCTGGGCCAGCACCTACACGCCAGCCGGCGGGTGGATCGCGGCCACCCTGCTGGAAACCAGCAACCTCGGTGACGCCAATTCCCCGCAGGTGAAATGGGATGCCGCCGGCAATGCCATGGCGATCTGGCAGCAATACGACGGCACGCGCAACAACATCTACTCCGCCCGCTTCACCCCCGCAGGTGGCTGGGTGGCGGCAGAGCTGGTGGAGAACCTGGCCCTTCCCAACGCTGGCATTCCGCAAATCGCTTTCGACCCTACGGGCAGTGCCACGGCTGTATGGGTCGCTGGAGAGATAGGCTCACAGCAGTACAGCGCCTGGAGCAACGACTACAACCCGTTCACCGGCTGGGGCACCCCGGAACTGCTGGAGACAGACGAGTCGGGCAATGTCGGAAGAATCCAGGTCGCCGTGGACGCCGATGGCAACGCCTTTGCGCTGTGGGACCAGTCCATCAATGGCCAACGCCGGATTCAGGCCAACCGATTCACGCCTGCGGGTGGCTGGGCGGGTGCCATCGTGATCGAGAACAACTCCTTCGGCAACGCCAGCGAATTGCAGGTGGCCGTCGATGCCAGCGGCTACGCCGTGGCGGTCTGGCGCCACAACAACAACGGGCCGATCAGCACCGTGCAAGCCAACCGTTATGTGCCAGGCAGTGGCTGGAGTGCGGCGCACACGTCGGTGGAACCCACCGCTGACGGCCAGTCGCAGGAGCCGCAACTTGCGATGGACCCAGCGGGCAACGCCGTCGTGGTCTGGTCGCGAAACACCAGCGCTCGGGCCAATGTCTGGGCTAGCAGCTATTCCCCCACAGCGGGCTGGCTCGCGACTCCAGTATTGCTGGAAAACGAGGACATCTACGACGCGCTGGAGCCACAGGTCGGCATGGACGCCCAGGGCAACGCCATCGCTGTGTGGCTCCAGACAACGGCGTCGTTTACCAACCTCTGGCAAGCCCAATACACACTGGCCGGTGGCTGGGCAGCGGCTAGCCTGGTTGAAACGGAAGACACGGCCACGGCCATCGACCCCACGGTACGCG
>Ga0335398_10000539_pt1 | contig 66338 bp, 51 predicted proteins | sample BON03_FD_205742 | JGI IMG/M metagenome (GOLD analysis project Ga0335398, IMG submission 205742) | Freshwater microbial communities from Lake Bonney liftoff mats and glacier meltwater in Antarctica - BON-03 (spades assembly) (version 2) | ecosystem: Environmental > Aquatic > Freshwater > Ice >... | reverse complement strand
ATTACTTCAGTACTACTGCAAGTCGGACAATTTACAGCCTTATCCCATCTTTTATCTTCCAAATATTTAATGCAAGATTTTTGATTTGGAAACTTTTTAATTAATTTCAATAAATCCATTTTTTACTTACAAAAATAAAATAGCAAAACGCACTATATTTGCGTTATCCCATATAATGGGTAATTACCAATAATTTTGGACATGGCGTATATCCGCATTTAATACTAGTCTAGCCATTCTACTCAAAATAAAGAAACAATAAATACAATATATTCGGCTTAAATAAAAAAGGCCCTCATTGCTGAGAGACCTTCTAAATTTTATCTGATTAAGGTGACATTTCCTTTCAAACTTTCTTTCTTATTCGTGAGTGCCTTAGTGTACTCTACAAAATAGGTATAGGTTCCTATTTCAGCTTGAAGTCCTTTGTAGGCACCATCCCAACCTTCTCTCCAATCATCGGAATTGTAAACTAGTTCTCCCCATCGATTGTAGATAGCGAATTGGAAGAAAGAGAAACCTTCATCGCAAGTCGTTACCACTCTAAAGATGTCGTTGTTGCCACTTTGATTTGGACTAAAGCCAGTTGGAGCCAATACCACACAGCTGCCAATACAATCTTCTATGCTTATTTCAATCGTATCGCTCAATAAACAATTCGTTTGATTTTCAACAAAGTTGACGATGTAAGTGCCGCTTTCATCTGGTAAAATTGTTTCACCAATAGCGCCAGTATTCCAAACATAATTATTCCCATTATAATTCACTGTTATCACGTCAATTTCATGGTCACAAAAGGTCCTGTCTTCAATCGGATTGGCCACTAGATGAGGTGCGTATACTTCTATCACCATAGTAGAAATAAAAGATGACCCACATTCGTCAACCATGACAACAGCATAAACATTTTGGTGTAAACTTAAATCTAGGTTAAAGCTAAGTTCATTGGTCGCAGCGCCTAAATAAGCAGGGTTCCCAATTAAACTTTGATCTCCTGACCCATCGTTTACACTCCACTCATAAGAATTCATGTTTTGCGCATTCATTGTGAGCGTTTGAGATAAGCCATCACATACAGCTAGATCAATCAAAGGAGTAAAGATTCCAATGAAGTTCACATTTAGATTAGTTATGATCACACTATCACAAGAATTGATAGAGTTCAAGGTAACCGAATACGTGCCAGCCGTATTCACAATTACACCATTCGGAAGCGTATAGGTTCCATTTTCACATATCGTTACGTTTGTAGTATTGCTGTAAATTGGATGACCAACTATTTGAATGGTGTCTCTATTCACACAGAAATTAGCATCTGTGCCAGTAAGAATATAAGAACTCACGCCTAAAGGAGGATTAAAGCCTACATTGTTCGTAATGCCGTTATTCCATGAATAACTATTTCCTGGACTTCCAGAACCAATTAGTGTAAGGAGATTATTAATACAAGCTGCGCTGTCTGGGTCACTAGTTGTTGCTTGAACTATAGGTAAAGCCGCAACAGTAAGGTTAATCGTAAAAAGGGTATCAATACAGCCACTTGGCGTATGAAAAGAACTGTCAATATAAATACCTGTAGCAAAATAAACTTTACCGTTTACTGTAAGTGTATCTCCTTGACAAACAGTGGTATTAATGCTATTTTGAGTTACACTATCTACTTGAAGATTGATGACGTATCGAATACTATCGCATCCACTCGCTAGGTAAATAGCGGTATCATTATAGGTGCCAGTTGTGTTATAATTTATACCATTTATCGTTAGGTTCTGCCCTTGGCAGATTGTAGTATCGATATTTACAGTTTGGAAGCTGTCAATTTGTAAATTAATTACATATTGAATGCTATCGCAACCACTTACATGGTCTAGGGTGTCATTATAGCTGCCACTCGCAGTGTATACCACATTGTTAACGGTGAGGGTTTGTCCTTGACAAATAGTGGTGTCAATATTCTGAACGATAAAGCTGTCAATTTCCAAATTGATTACAAACTGAATGCTATCACACCCACTAGCGGTGTAAGAGGCGGTATCATTATACGTACCACTTGCACTGTAATTTACCCCATTTACTGTAAGACTCTGGCCTTGACAAAGCGTGGTGTCTATAAGGGTAATGATAAAGCTATCAATAGCTAAATTAATCACATACTGAATACTATCACATCCACTAGTTGCATAATACGCGGTATCGTTAAACGTGCCGCTATTATTATACACCACACCGTTCACGGTGAGTGCTTGCCCCTGACAAATTACAGTATCTATATTCTGAATAACAAAACTATCAATAGTTAAGTTGATCACATATTGAATGCTATCACAACCAGTGACATTATAATATGCCGTATCGTTATAGCTCCCGTTTGCTGTATAATTCAACCCATTTACCGTTATACTTTGTCCTTGACAAATAGTGGTGTCAATAGTTGAAATGGTGAATTGTTGGACTACAATATTAATATTGTAGATACTGTCGCAATTATTGACAGTCACTAAGGCCTGTACAAAACTGGTGTCTGTTGCTGGAATAAAATTGGCTCCAGCTGGAGAAATGAAGTTTTGTCCTGCACAGAGAATGGTATCTATATTGAAATTGTAAATTGGGTTCACATATAAGAAAGTGCTCACAATACTGTCACATCCAATAATTGTCAATAGGGAATCAATCGAACTCGTGTCTGCACTTGGATAAACTATTTGACCACTTGGCAGGGTATAGGCTTCAAATTGACAAATGGTATCAAATACAGAATCCGTTAGTAATGGGGCTGTCAATGTGAAACATAAGGAATCAAAACAACCTGCAGCGTCTAATACGCCAACACAATAAAAACCAACCCCGGTATTGTTAAGCACGTAACCTGAAGTCGTATCGACATCGCTCCAAAGGATGGTGTACGGTCCAACACCTCCGTCTACGATTACTTCTAGATATCCATCCAGCGCTCCTTTGCATGTAGGATTGAATAATGAATCAAGAACGATCGTGATAGCAGTAGGTTCGGGAGCTGTAGCATCAACAACATAAGTGCAACCCGCAGCATCTGTAATTAATACGCTATAATTCCCACCTGCTAAAGATGAACTTGTATTAGAAGTACTTGGGGTATTAAAGATGCTAGGTCCAGTTGGCGACCATTCATAATCAAAAGGAGATGTTCCACCTGTAATTGATACAGTAATTGAGCCATCTCCATTTCCAATACATGAAACAGGTGTCACATTACTAATAAATCCTACTAAGGTTCCTGGACTCGGATTCACTACTACAGTGGCAGAATCTTGACAACCGAACACAATATCTGTTACGAGAACGCTATATACTCCTACGGCTAAATTACTGGCGGTTGCGGTAGCTTGATTTGCTGGATCATCCCATGAATAGGTATAATTCCCACTTCCACCTATTGCTGTTACTGTTGCTAATCCATCCGGGCCACAGAATGTATTCACTACGATAGTTGAAAGTTCAACATTTACAACATTGATAGGGATTCCAATTATCTCAGAACATAGTCCTGTAGAATCCGTTACCGTGGCTATGTATACCACACTATCTCCAGGCAATGCATTCACATTAAATGAACTAATATTATTTAAACCCGCTGCTGGACTCCAAGAAATTTCTCCAAAACCTATACTGTCATCCACTGAAATGGCTATTGGCATATTGCTGCCAAAACATAAATCTGCCGAGGTAGGCGTAATCGTTAATTCTGGTGTCTCTTCTACATATAAGTTGATGACGGTTGGTAGAGAGAGACCACAACAGTTGGTTTCAAAATTTAAAGTTATTGGATAAACTCCCGGAGTATCAAAAGGAACTCCATTTAGGGTTTGGAAATTTACGCCAGCTCCATCATAGTTATTCGGAACGGATCCTCCACCCATATCCCAATGATAGATGTACCCCACACCCCCATTTGTAGCTGTGAAATCGACACTTGAACCTGCACATATTCTATATTGTCCTTGAATAAAAGGTGCGGTTAAGGTAAATAATGGTAAAACTTGAGCATCTAATAATATGTTTGCAAAACCAGTATAAGCGTTGGCTCCGTAATTAATGTTTTTACGACCTAAGGTGCTATACTGTGAACTTACGTTACTTCCAGTGGCATTAGATGGATTACTATTAGCTCCAAATGTCCAACTACCTGAACTTGCTTGAATAAAGTCTATTACGGTTTCAGTACAAGCAATATCGTCCATTTGTATGGTTGGCTGTCCAACTAAATTAAAGTTGCTGTTGTTGGTTGCTAAGGCTGTTCCCGTAAGTAATATATTTGTTGAAACGCCATTAGTTCCATTTGGTGGACCTACGCCTCCTGCACCTGCTGTTCCAGCAACTACGAAAGAATTATTGATATTCCCACCTACTCCATTGGTGTTGATTTCCATTCCTTTTGAATCTCCTCCATTAGTTGCAGGAATAGACCAAATCTGGTTTGATCCTGCTCCACCGTTAGCTGCAATGATTTGTGTTCTAACAATATTATAATCGTTGCATGAGTTCAATCGAGCTCCAAGAATATGAGGTCCTTGATACCCAGCCATAGTTGTGCCAGGACTGTTTAGCAGGGTTTGTATAGTTAGGTCTTGAAATCTAAAACCAGTTTGGTTGCTCACTCTAATAGCTACAACTTCAGGATTCGGTCCTGCTTCATTTATAATTCCCGAACCAACTACCACAGAATTAGAAACTGTAGAATAAGATTGAGTAGCTGTTCTCAGAATTCTGGTTGCACCTGCGGTACTGATTTTATCCCAATTTATCGCAGGATCAAATCCACCTTCAAGCGTTATGTAGCTTGTTATTTTGTTAATCACTGTATCCGTGACATAATCACCAATTGCCATTTTAATTGTTGTACCGTTACAAGCGCCAACTTCTAATGCAGTATTTAAATCCATAGGGTCAGTTCTGGAACCTATTCCATTTGAAGAACCTGTGGGGCTAACATAAAGCACGTTACATACATTTCCCGTTGGTGCAGCAATCGTAATAGTTGTTGTTGCTGATTTGACACAATCAAAACCATTTTGAACCGTAAGAGTATAGGCAGTTGTAACTAAAGGAGAAACCGTTATACTTTGTGTGTTAAAACCTCCAGGTGACCAAGAATAGGTAACGCCACCAACAGTATTTGATGCGGCAACGGCAGTTAAAACGTTGGGCTGCCCACTACAATTAAAAACATTACTAGGATTAATGCTCACAGAAGGGCTGGGAGCAATAAGAATGTAAACTATATCTGTTAAATTACATCCATCAGGAAAGTTAGCTGAAACTACATAATTTGTATTTCCAAGTGGGCTGGCAGTAACACTTGCACCAGTGGAACTTGATAAAGAGGCCGAGGGTGACCAAGTGTAGCTCACTGCAGCCGGATTTGAGGTCGCAGTTAAAACAGTGCTTTGACCAAAACAAATAGTATCGTTTAGCCCTGCATCCAATACATTTGGACTTGGCAATACATCTATAATATAGGTATAGGTTCCTTGGCCTATAATTGGGCAAGCATCATCTTGGACATTTACGGTAAAGACATTCTGTCCAATATTTCCTTGTCCTGGATTCCAACAAAATTCAGCTGAAGGAGTAGTTGTTCCATTATTGCTTACCACAAAAGTGGCTCCAGGAATTTCACCATTCCAACTCATGGTAACATTATTGGAATTTGGGTCTGTACCATTGATTGTAAAACAAATATCGCCATTAGCGCATATAGAAGTTTGAAAGTTAACAGGATTTGTATTTGGTGCACCATTCACTCCAGATGCCTGTGGAGGTGTATTGCTACAAGCAATAACGGTGAATTGCATATCTCTATTAATTTGTCCAATCAATACACCATTTCGATATTCTTTTACATTTACACAAAGAACACCTACTTGTTGCTGTGTTGGTGTAAAGCTGAGCGCTCCAGTTGCAGAATTAATGAATACCCCAGAAGCTGTTGTTAAGGGCGTTGTTCCATTAAATCCACCACCATAATTAACGGACCCACCTAGAGATTGATAGCATGTTCCAATAGAGAAAAATAAGGAATCACCATCAACGTCCGTTACACCATGGTTATATATTAAAGGTTGATTCACGCAAACAATAGATCCTGGCGCGTTGTTAAAAGTTGGGGATGAATTACAAGAAGGAGTAGTGACATTGTTCAAATTAGCTCCTACATACATATTTTGATTACCGGGATTATTTAAGGTGTTAATTGCGTTATTTCTACAACATTGACTCCAACCTAAAATCCAATCAGTACCACATCCTGGAGGAAGATTTAAAATTCCTTGATAAGTCCATTGTTGAATTCCGTAGTTTCCAGAACCACCGCATGCAGAAGGGACAGCTGGACAATTTGGGGTAATATCTATAGGAGAACCAAGCGAGGTCATTTGAATACTTCCATTCACACTACAACTAGCGGAACTATAGGATAAAGTTTGCGTTGCAGAAGGAGTTACCCCATTACAATCTCGATAAAGTTTTAAGCTTACTCTATATTGACCTGGCCCCAAACACTCATAAGTCAAATCTGCACCTAAAAGATGGGTGGCATAAAGCTTTGTAGAAAGCAGCGTTGTCAGGGTAATTAAGGTAAAAAGAAGTAAAATTTTTTTCATAAACATAACTTAAATCGCAATTAAATTTCGCTATGAATATAAAGATTTTTTTGTTGTAAAAAAGATTTTTAATTCTTGCTTAGGAAAGGTTAAAATCTTTCACAATTACAGGAACCCATGATTTTACTCTTTCTTCGGTTAACTCATCTTGATTGTCAACATCAATACAGAGTCCACAAAACTTTCCATCCTTTTCTGCTTTTGAATAATCGTGTTCGTAACCTTCGTTTGAAGTGTGTCCTATTATTTCACCTCCTTGTTGCACTACCATTTCGGCAAAAACCCCTAAGGAATCGCAAAAATAGGAGGCATAACCGTACTGGTCCCCCAATCCAAAAAAGGCAACTTTCTTTTGGCTGAAATCGATTTTTTTAAGTTCAGGAATAAACTCTTCCCAATCTCCTTGTAGCTCACCATCATACCAAGTAGGTTGTCCCATGATAATCAAATCATAGGCGTCCATATCTTCCGACTTCTTTTGATAAATTTCATGAAGATCAATATGTCCTTCACCAAGCGTCTCGTTTATCAATTCAATTATTTGCTTTGCAACCATTTCGGTGTTGCCCGTATCTGTGCCATAAAAGAGGCCTATTTTTTTGTCCATGTAACGTTATATTTTTTAAACCAATTATTCTCTATTGCTTCCAATGCTTTTAAAAATGAATCATTTAACTCTTTGTTGTAAATATAATAAAATGCTTCCCCATCAAAAATATTCCTTGCGATTAAAGCCTTTAATTGAATGGCTATTGCTTTTCCTGATTTCTCTAAATCTACTAAGTCAATGTCAATTTCTTCCTTTTTACAATACTCAATAAATTCAGATAGAAAGGCCTCATCCGCCAGAAAATTTTCATCAAAAGTAACAACATCTGGATAATAGCTTTTCAATTCTTCTCTATGCTTATTGGCATAAGCTAAAGAGAATTTATTCACCAATCCTTTTCTATAAACTTGGGAATAGAATTCCGAAGAGAAAGTGGTGTCCAATGGAACATATACATCCGGAGTAATTCCACCACCACCATAGACAATTCTGCCATTAGGTGTCGTGAATTTTAGTGAATCTGGGTATTCTTTAATTAAACTATCTGTTAATTCTCCTGAGGAAAATCGATCGGATAAGTCTTGTCTATAATTATCTATACCATCTTCGTAGGGCTTTTGAATGAATCGCCCGCTAGGGGTATAATAATTGGCGATGGTCAATCTCATTTGAGAACCATCAGGCAAGGGTAAGGGTCTTTGAACCAAGCCTTTTCCAAAGCTTCTTCTACCTATGATCAACCCTCTATCCCAATCTTGGACTGCTCCACTTAGAATTTCACTTGCTGACGCGGAATATTGATCAATAAGTACAATGAGATTCCCTTTTTCATAGTTCCCATAACTACTTGCCTTCATTTCATTTCTTGGACTATTTACCCCTTCCGTGTAAACAATCAATTTGTCTTCATCTAAAAGCTCATCACACATTTTAAAAGCGGCGTTTAAATAACCGCCAGAATTACCTTGAAGATCTAAAATCAGCGTAGTCATCCCAGCAGCTTTTAACTTTTCTAAGCCTGCGGTAAATTCCTCTGGCGTTTTGGCAGCAAAACGATTTACCTTAATATACCCTGTGTTTTGATTAACCATATAAGCAGCATCTATAGAATAGATCGGAATTTTATCCCTTATAATCCTGAAATCTAACAACTTTTTTGTGCCTTCTCTAAAAATATCAATCGAAACTTCAGTATCTTTTGCTCCTCTTAATCGTTCCACAACACCATTATTTGTAATGCCTATTCCAGCTACTTTTTCATTTTCTATTAGAATAATTTTATCTCCCGCAAGGACTCCAACTTTTTCACTCGGGCCACCAGCAATTGTTGCAACTACAAGGATCGTATCATCTAAAATATTAAATTGAATTCCAACTCCTTCAAAATTTCCAATCAAGGGTTCATTCATTTCTTCTACTTCTTCTTTTGAAATATAAACGGAATGCGGGTCTAATTCCTTCAGTAAGTTTTTTATTGCTGCTTCCGCAACTGCATTCTTATCTACTTTCTCAACATAAAATTGATCAATATAGTTGAGGACGGTTTCAATTTTTTTGTTTGCCATATCCTCACTTTGAGCAAAAGCTTCAAAGGATAGAAAAATACTAACACATACTATTAAAATCTTCATATATTTCAATTTATTACACAGCTACCTGATGATCTCTTAAGGCATCATTTAGAGAGGTCTTTTTATTTGTTGATTCTTTTCTTTTGCCAATGATTAAAGCGCAAGGTACGTTATAATCGCCCGCAGGAAAAGATTTTGTATATGAACCAGGAATCACCACAGATCTAGAAGGAACAAATCCTTTATATTCTAATGGCGTTGATCCACTTACGTCTATAATCTTGGTGGATGCGGTTAATACCACATTTGCGCCAAGTACTGCTTCCTCTGCGATATGCACACCCTCTACTACGATACACCTAGATCCAATAAAGCAATTATCTTCAATGATTACGGGACTCGCCTGAATAGGTTCCAGTACGCCGCCTATTCCAGCGCCCCCACTTAAATGGACATTTTTACCTATTTGGGCACATGAGCCAACAGTTGCCCAAGTATCTACCATAGTGCCACTTCCCACATATGCCCCAATGTTAATGTAACTCGGCATTAAGATAGTTCCTTCTTCTAGAAAAGAGCCATATCTTGCGATAGCTAAAGGGACTACTCGAACTCCCTTGCTCGCATAGTTGGATTTAAGAGGAATTTTATCGTGAAATTCTAAAGGTCCAATCTCAATGGTTTTCATTTTTTGAATTGGAAAATAAAGGATAACTGCTTTTTTTATCCAGTCATTGACCTTCCAAATACCATCAACTTTTTCAGAAACCCGAACTCGCCCTAAATCAAGCTCATCAATTACCTTTAAGATGGCATCAATATGTGTTTTCGAGGCCAAAAGTGTCCGATCATTCCAAGCTTCTTCCACTATATTTTGCAAGTCCTTCATTCTTAGTTGGATTAATTTCAGCGCAAATTAACATAATTCAATACATTAGTTAGTAAGTAAATCCTAAAAATTCTTTTTTTATTTGAAATATTAAATTAATTTTGAACCACATTAAAAAAGACTATTAATGAAAAAACTTATACTAAGTGTGTTAATCTTTACGTTTCTGGGGGTGCAAGCTCAGATTTTTATTAACACAAATGAAAATGTAAAAACTAACACTATCGCAACTCCCGCTGCCCCAGTTACGGACCTAGTGCCTGTTGAAGTTAAGACGCCTGCGGTGGAAGTGGAAACAACACCAGCAGAAGTTAAAGCGAATACCTTGGAAGTTGAAACAGCAACTGTTCCAACAGAGCCTGCTACATTAGCACCAGCTGAAGTTAAAACTACTACATTAAAAGTTGCAGCAACACCTGTCAAAACTAAAACGACTCCCACAATGGCGACAACCGCGTCTAATCGGGTAGCTGATGTTTCTGAAGATATTCCCCCCAATGCCATTCCAGGTAAATGCTATGCACGTTGTTTAGTGGAAGACAAGTATAATTACGTGAATGAAAACGTTGTGGATATGCCTAAAATAATCAAGCAAATTAAATTGCCTGCATTATACAAAACAGCGTATGATACGGTAGTAGTTTCTTCTGAAAGTTCAAAAAGCTATACTGTTCCAGCTGAATATGAGTATGTCAAGGAAGAAGTGATGGTTTCGCCAATAACTACAAAATGGGTTAAAGGAGTGGTGGATGTAGGTTGTTTATCTACAAACCCTGCTGATTGTCAAGTAATGTGTTTCGTAGAAGTTCCTGCTACTTATAAAACAATTGAGAAAAAAGTTTTGAAAAACCAAGCGTACACCAAAGAAGAAATAACACCGATGCTTTACAAAATTGTTGCAAGAGAAGTGATTTTAGAAGCTGAAAAATTTAGTCAAGTTGAAATTCCTGTAACCTACACCGTAGTGCAGAAAAAAGTTTTGCTTGAAAAAGGTGGCTACCAAGTTTGGAGAGAAATCTTATGTGGGGATGATCTAACAGCTGAAAAAATAAATCAAATTCAAAAAGCTTTAAAAGCAAACGGTTATTACTCGGGTTCGATTGATGAAGCATTTGGTCCTTTAACAAAACTGGCTTTAATTCAATATCAAAAAGATAAAGAATTACCTGTAGGTAACTTAAATATAGAAACACTTCAATCCCTAGGGGTTAATGAATAAGATAAACTTAAATTTTAAATAGATTTGAAATAGCTGTACTCAAGAGTATGGCTATTTTTTTGGTACTAATCCTGTATCTTTGTACAATTAAGAAAACAATAGCTATGAGAAGTAGATTCTTGATGTTGCTTATATTAACGTTTACTGCAGTAATGAGTAGTCAAGCGCAAAATTTGTTTAGTGGTATGAGCTATGATGACGTGGTAAAGACGGACAAGAAAGATCAGAAAGCTTACTTCGTTGATTTAACAGCTTCATGGTGTTTACCCCGCAAGTTGATGGAACAAACCGTGTTCCTAGACCAAATGGTAAAGCAATATGTTGCGGAGCGATACCTAGCTATACAATTGGATATAGAAGATTTTGATGCGATGATTCTAAAGGGTGAATACCAGGTCAAATTGCTGCCTACAATCTTATTTTTCAATGCAACAGGTAAAATGATTGCCAAGGAAGAAGGCCCTCAAACAGGAATAAATTTTCTTAAATTATTGAAAAAATACGATACTTTTAAATCGTGATAGCTTGTGATGTTTGTATTGTAGGAGCTGGTCCAGCCGGTGCGTCTGCTGCACTTTTTTTAGCTAAAAAGGGCATTAATTCTGTTGTCATAGATAAAGCTACATTTCCTAGAGATAAAATTTGTGGAGATGCCTTTAGTGGTAAGGTATCTTGGGTGCTCAGAAAATTGGATATTCAAATTGAAAAAGAATTCGCTGCGAAGTCAACAAGTCTCCCATCTTGGGGTGTTAAATTCTTTGGTTCTCAAAACAATGAACTTAAAGTCCCTTTCAAGTTAAATTATAATAAAGAAGAAGAGCAAGCTCCGGGATTCATTTCTCGACGCCTGGATTTCGATTTGCAACTAGTGGAATTACTGAAAAAGGAAGAGCGCATTACCTTGATCGAAAACACCCCTATTGCGAATTATAAAAGAAATGGAAATGAGCTCATCCTTAGTAATGAGAAACTTGGATTTAACCTATCAACCAAAGTCTTACTTGCTGCTGATGGGGCCTATTCTAAGGCTGCGAAACAACTCATGGATGTAAAGATTCCAGACGAAAAGAACTCCTTGGGATTGAGAGCCTATTATCGCGGAGTGGAAGGTTTAGATCCTGAAGGTTTTATTGAATTGCATTTTCTAAAAGAACTATTGCCAGGGTACTTTTGGATTTTCCCACTAGCCAATGGAGAAGCAAATGTTGGACTAGGGATTAGAGCAGATGTAAAAAAGAAAAAAAGAATAAATCTTAAGAAGGTATTTCAAGAAATTATAGAAAAGCATCCTATCCTGTCAAAACGATTTGTAAAGGCAGAGCTTATTGACCAAATACAGTTGCACGGATTGCCTTTGGGAGGACACAAAAAAATTTCTACTGACCAGCTCATACTAATGGGAGATGCTGCGGCATTAATCGATCCATTTACTGGAGAGGGAATCGGAAATGCTATGATTTCAGGAATGTTGGCTGCTGATGTTATTGCAGATAACTACGAGACGCAATCGTTCTCTGCAGCGCATCTTCTAAGATACGATGAGCTCGTATACAAGAGCTTAGCTAGTGAATTGAATTTGAGTCAGAGCATGCAAAATTTAACCAATTATCCTTGGTTGTTCAATTTTGTTATCGATAAAGCAAGAAAGAATAAAGAGTTGCAAGAAACAATTTCTTGTATGTTTGAAAGTGTCGACATCCGAAAAAAACTTAGAAATCCATTATTCTACTTGCGTATCCTCTTTGGTTAGAAATTAAAATAAATTTTTTTATTGAAAAGGTTGTATTTCATTAAGATAGCTTTTATCTTTGCAGTCCTTTAAAAATTAAGATTCAGTAGCTCAGCTGGTAGAGCATTACACTTTTAATGTAGGGGTCCTGGGTTCGAGCCCCAGCTGAATCACTTTAATCCCGACTTTATGTCGGGATTTTTGTTTTATAGCCCTTCGAAAAATTTGATAAACAAAGTTTTTTCTTCAACACTTAACTTCGCATCTCGATGGATAAGGGTATAACTCCATAGAGGCATCTCATCTTCCTGAATCATTTCGATGAGCTCTTCAATTTTGTGTTCTTTTTTAGCTTCATCCATATATTTCCACTCGCTGAAATTTAAATGCTTTTTTCCATTATTGACGTGCTTTGCCAAATACAAGGAAACAGGTGCTATATTGTTGTACCAAGGATAAGCGGTTCTGTTTGAATGACAATCATAACAGGAACTTTTTATTATTGCGGCTACTGCGCCATTTTCATCTGTGTTGTAATACGTGAAGATGTCCATACCTTCCGCCCCATTATCTTGATTTTTTTTTACTGGAATGAACTGTATCAAAACAAATAATACAATAATTCCAATACTAATTTTCGCTTTCATCTAATTCTAATTTCTTACCAAATATAAAAATAACTCCGGCTATCGCTACAAAACCGATAAGGTAAAGCAAATACCATGGAATACCTAAAGCAAAGAGAACTCCACCACAAAGCAAACTTACGAAGCCCACAGCACAAGCATAAGGTAATTGTGTTCTAACGTGACTAATATGGTCGCAGTCCGAAGAAAGTGAACTTAAAATGGTGGTGTCAGAGATGGGCGAACAGTGATCCCCAAATACAGATGCAGCCAAAATAACAGATACGGTATTTAACAAGACAGGCATCAGGACCTCCATATCCACGTTAGCCCCATTATTTGTAGCTACGCCAATAACGATTGGAATACAAATCGGATACATTACGGCCATGGTATTCCAACTCGATCCCGTAGCAAAGGAGATTAATGCAGAAATAACAAAAAAGATAGCGGGCAACCAATACGCGTTGAAATTCATAGGGACCATGGAAGAAATAAATTCAGCTGTATGGAGGTGTTCAATTACTCCTGCTAAAGCCCAAGCTAAGATTAAAATGACAACCGCTGGAACCATGGTCTTAAAGCCCTCTATTAAGTTCTCCATACTTTCTTTCATTCCCGAAGACCTTGTGGCTAAAGAAATGAATATGGCCACAACGCAGGCTAAAAAAGATCCCCAAATTAAAGCCAAATAAGAGTCTGCACTAGACAAGGTTTCTCTCAACTTCGTAAAGAAGGACAATTCACTGTTCCAAACATCGGCGCTATATCCTGTGACAAGTAAGCCAATAATTACGGTAAAAACTAAGGTAAAAACAGGGAGTGCTGCATTAATCCAATGACTTGTTTTATCTGTAACGTGAACTTTAGTGTACTTCGCTTTGCCATCTTGTGCTGCTTGTTCCGCTTTCAACATCGGTCCAAAATCTTTCTTTAAATAGATGATTAATCCCATAAAAAATAGGGTGAATATTGGGTAATACGCGTATTTGAGCGATCCTAGAAAGATGCCATAGGCGCTTTCTTGGATGTGAACCATGTTTTGTATTGCTAGTCCTTTTTCAATTTCAGATAACTGATAACCAATCCATGTTGTGACAAACGCAACAGCTGCAATGGGCGCTGCCGTACTATCTACGATGTAGGCTAGTTTTTCTCTTGAAATTTTAAACTTATCGGTAAGTGGACGCATCGTGTTTCCCACCACTAGCGCGTTGGCGTAATCATCGAAAAAAATCAAACAGCCCATTAACATTGTGGCAAATTGAGATCTTCTTCCACTTGTTGCTAATTTCGAAACTTTGTCAACCACGCCATTCATCCCTCCGTTTTTGGATATAATATGGACCATTCCCCCTATTAAAACGGAAAAAATAATAATGGATAAATGACCAGTTTGCAATTCTCCATTTTCAGTATAAGCAATAGCTTGAAGTATATAGGTATCTGCAATCTGCAAAAAACTACTTAATAATTCCTTTAGCTGAAAGCCATTTAAAGTGAAAACGCCAAAGAAAATTCCTAAAACAAGGGCAATATGGACTTCTTTAAAGACTAAGGCGAGAACGATAGCAATTAAGGGAGGGGCGATGGAAAACCAAGCAGAAAATCGTTTCTCTTTACCACCTTTTATATAGACTAATTCCTGAGTTTCTTCATCATAGTTTATGCCTTCGGATGCAGCTTCAGGAACTGCTTCACGTTCTTCTGCAACAGTACTTGTGACAAGCAGTAAGCTATCTGCAGGTAAAAATGGCTCGCTAGCTTTTAAGCTTCCGAAATTTATAAATAGAATATTTAGTAGAATGAGGAGGTAACTTTTCAAAGTATTTTAGCTTTAGTTCGGGTAAATATAAAATTTATTTCAATAATTCCGCAATAGTCATTTACACTATGAGTTATTAGTAAAAAATTGATAACTTCGAACTCTTAAAAAACAACTTATATTCCCCATGGCATCTCTGCATAAAAATTTTACACGGCCATTAGATTGGCCACAAGAAGACCATATTGACCTAGAAATTCATGACTTACCTCATGACAGTTCTACTACGGAATGGTGGTATGTGAATGCGCACATTGAAGCAGAGAACGGTAAGAGTTATTCGATTTTTGCATCCTTCTTTAGAAAATTATTGAAGTACAATGAAGAAACGAAGACTTTAGATTATGCCCACTCTATCACTTGGGCGATTATTGATGTTGCAAATAAAAAATACTACGGCAACTCGCTTATTGATCAACGTGCTCCGGAGATTGGATTAGAACGTTTAAGGAAAGGCGAGATTGTTAAAGATAGCCGAATTCGGAAGGCAGCAATTGAAATGCTTGAAAAAGGGAACGTGCCCTATCCCGATCGTTTGTTTCAAAAACAAGCTATCATTCTCAAGGATAAATTGCATTTGGAATATGATCAGAATACCTATAAAAAACTGGATAATGGTCATTATGAATTGAGCCTCTTGGATAAAGAGCACAAGGTAGCCTGCAAGATGGTTTTAGCGCCGCAGAAACCGGTAACGCGACACGGTGATAATGGAGTTGTTTTTGGTGTTTCTGCGGAAGATATGTTCTATTACTTTATTCCAAGAAATGAAGCAAACGGTTACCTTGAGATTGAAGGCGAACAAATTCCTTTTAAAAATGCCACAGCTTGGTATGATCATGAGTTTGGAAGGAATAGAAAGAAGGATGAAGAGGAAGGGGATGTCATGATTAGCAAGGATGTAGCTTGGAATTGGATTTCATCTCAGCTTTCAAATGGCTATGAGTTTACCGCTTATGATTTGATTGATAATAATACGAAAGAAGCTTGTGGTTCTTATTTAATCTTAATTGATCCTCAAGGAAATAGAAAACAGATTGAAAATTTTAAACTTTACCCTAAAGGAGAGAATTGGACAAGTACAAGAACCTTTATTGATTACCCTTTAGAATGGGTCTTAGAAGCTCCAGAAATTGGCTTGTATGTAGAAGCAAAAGCATGTTTTCCTCATCAAGAATTTGCAACCGTTATCTCTAAACCCTCTTTCTGGGAAGGCAGAGTAGAAGTAATTGGGAAACTTGGAGATGAAGAGATTGATGGTCCAGGTTTTGTAGAAAGAAGTGGATTTGCTAGCGCGGAAAATTTAGAAGAATTTTTCAAAGTAGTGAGCCGAGAAACAATTAAGTCGGTTGAATTCATCCTACCTAAAAATCCAACCGGTGAAAAATTAGCAGAGTTGGTTTCAAAAAAAGAGCAGCCGCACTACACCCATGGAATTGACAATGTTCAATTTTCAAAGGCACTCATTGAGCCTATTCGAAGTATTATAGATCGAGGTGGGAAATCTTGGCGATCGTATGCAGCCTTGGCTTGCTGTGATATCGTTGGGGGAAATTCTCAAAAAGCAAAGGATTGGTTGGCCTTGCCAGAATTAATGCACGTAGGTTCCCTAATTGTTGATGATGTGGAAGATAAATCAGATGTAAGAAGAGGTGGGCCAAGTTGCCATAAATTATACAACGAAGCGGTAGCAATTAATGCCGGTTCTGCTTGCTATTTTCTAGGTCAAATAGTGATTTACAATGCGGAAGATTTGGAAGATTCTAAAAAGCTGAGAATATACGGTTTGTACTTTGAAACGCTCAGAGCTGCGCATGCAGGACAAGCCTTGGATATTCATGGATTGGATTATCTAATGGAAGATGTAGTGCAAAATGGCGCTGGGAGAGTTTTGGAAGAAAGAATTCTTGCTATTCATCGCCTTAAATCCGCTGCACCTGCCAGTTACCTCGCACAAATAGGCGTTATTTTAGGTGGTGGATCTGAAATTCAAGTAAAAGGACTTGGTGACTATTATGAAGCCTTAGGGATTTCTTTTCAAATCATTGACGACACCTTAAATCTCAGAGGATTCAAAGACGGCTTGAAAACAAAGGGGGAAGATATTACTGCGGGTAAAATTACCTATCCAATTGCCAAAGCAATGACCCGACTAGAAGCGAACGATCGCGAAAGGTTGTGGGAAATTGTTCGGTCGAAAACGGAAGACCTTGCGCTGATTAAAGAAGCTGTTGATTTGTTAGATAAAGTAGCTGCTCTAGATGATTGTGTTACAGAAGCAGAGGACATCTTAAATGATGCATGGAAAATTCTAGATGATTTAGTCAGAGATTCTATGGTGAAACTTAATCTCCGCGCCTTTAGTTGGTATGTACTTGATAGACACTATTAATTGCACGTGCTTTGCTATAATTCTTGTACTTTTGTAGCATAATCACTAAAAGTTATGAAACCAAAAATTAGGTACTTTGTTTTTAACAAGCCGTATGATGTATTAAGTCAATTCACAAGAGAAGCAGGGCATCAGTCTATTGCAGATTTCTTTATTCTTGATTTAAAAGATGTTTACCCAATCGGAAGATTGGATAAGGACAGCGAAGGGATGTTGCTCTTGACAAATGATAAAGGCCTAAATTCTGCTTTGTTAAGTCCAAAAGCTTTAAAAACGAAGACTTATTTAGTGCAAGTAGAAGGTAAATTAGATAAAGCGGCTATGCAGAAACTTAGCGATGGAATTCGTATTACGATCGATAAAAAGGAGCATCTTACCTTGCCCGCAAAAGTGAAAATTGTAGAAGAACCTAAGCACTTGTGGGAAAGAATTCCCGCGGTAAGATATAGAAAGGAAATACCCACTTCATGGGCTGAAATAGGTATTCAGGAAGGAAAGAATAGACAAATCAGAAGGATGTTTGCTTCGGTTGGCTTCCCCGTTTTACGCCTTATTCGAATTGCCGTAGAGAACTTAGTTCTAGATCGAATTTTACCTGGAGACATTCAAGAAATTGAGAAACAAGAATTCTTTAAAAAATTGAATATTAAGTGAGTTTTAGATTAAAAAAAGCAGGGGTTGAACTCTTGTATCAAGATGATAATTATCTAGTTGTTTCTAAACCTAGTGGACTTCTTAGTATTCAAGACAGGTATAAAGCTGAAGTAGAAAATCTGAAGCAAATATTGCTTGATGAGTTTGGCGAAGTGTTCACCGTTCATCGATTAGATAAAGATACAAGCGGCGTAATCTGTTTTGCGAAGAATATAGAAGCACACAAGGACTTAAATGAACAGTTCGCTCACGGGGAAATTCGGAAGATTTATTGGGCTTTTGTAAAAGGACAACCTGCTATCAGTGAAGGTCATGTTGATATGCCTATACTGAACGACATGAAAAATAGTGGTCGTATGTTGGTCAACAAAGACGGGAAAGAAGCCTTAACCTATTTTAGAGTCATTGAAAATTATGGTACGGTTTCTTTGTTGGAATGCTTCCCTAAAACAGGAAGAACGCATCAAATTAGAGTACATTGTCATTATTTGGGTTGCCCTTTGTTAGTCGATCCTCTTTATCACGGCGTCTCGGAGTTCTTTCTCAGCAAAGTAAAGCGAAAATTTAAGCATGCAAAGTACGAAGAAGAACGACCTTTAGTCACCAGATTGAGTTTACATGCCAAGTCATTGACATTTAGAAAACTAGATGGTGAAATATTAACGGTTGAAAGCGATTTACCTAAAGATTTAAACGCACTTCAAAAACAACTCGATAAACTATGAGTAAAGTAGCTCAAGAACCACTTGTTTCTATAATAACGCCGAGTTATAATACATTCCAATTTATTGGAGAAACGATTGAGTCTGTTCTTGCCCAAGACTACCAAGCTTGGGAAATGATTATTGTAGATGACAACTCTACAGATAAGAGTAATGAACTGATACGAGGGTATGTAAAAAAAGACGATAGAATCAAGTTTATTCAAAACAAAGAAAACCTAGGTGCTGCGGTTTCTAGAAATTTAGGGATAGAAAAAGCTGCGGGAAGGTTTATCGCATTTTTGGATAGCGATGATCTTTGGTTGCCAAAAAAATTGACACAACAGCTAGATTTTATGATGAGACATAATTATAGTTTTACCTATACCGCTTACGGTAAAATTAATGAAGCTGGTAAAGATATTGGGCATATCGATATTCCCACTAAATCTTCTTATCACAGTTTGCTTAAAACCTGCCCTATCGGTTGTTTAACTGCTATTTACGACACGCAAGTAATTGGAAAGGTATACCTGCCGCTTATAGAAAAAAGACAAGATTATGGTTTGTGGTTGCGGATCTTAAAAAAAATCGATTTTGCCTACGGAGTTGAAACCACGCTTGCCAAATATCGAGTTAGGAGCAATTCTATTTCTAGCAATAAGTTCCTAGCTGCAAAATATCAATGGCGTATTTATCGAGACTTGGAGAAATTATCGTTGCTTGACTCAATATTCTATATGACTACTTATACTTTCAATGGAGTTTTGAAATCCTATTTCAACTAGGATTCCATGGATAAAGACTACTTAAATATTAAATGATGGCATTTCGAGTGATTGAATAACAACTTGCCATTTTGTTGCACTTACTACTTGAACTTAGGATTTCTGTTCCGAAAATTTGGGACCAACTAGTTAACGATTCAACTATTCCTTGCGGCGTCCTTGCCGACTAGCTGTAAAATAAAGAAGGCTGAGAAAAAAGCTACGGCTACCATTCCCATTTGTGATTCGAATAGAGATTCTACCAATAAATAGCAGACTAGAAGAAAAATGAAATGACCTAACCATATCTCTTTTTTTCTGATGCTGAGAAATAGCATATATCCAATAAACAAAATCCACCAAAAAATACCAAAGAAACCAAGCTGAAGCCAACTCTCTAAGAACTGGTTGTGGGCATTAAAACGGTTGTCAACGCCCTTTGGGTATCCAATTGCTAAATACTTATTACTCAGGGCTTCAATACTTCGGCCCAAACCAACACCCTTTATTGGATTTTCTTTGATTAAGCTTATCGCTTGTGGCCATATAACGCTGCGTGGCAAGCGATGCTCAAGAATAATTTTTTCATGTCGAGTTATTTGCCATTTAAATCCATTTGTCTTCTTGTTGATATAGGGCACATAGGTGTAAACGAAGAAGAGTGCTAGGGGAATAGAAATGATAAAAACTATTTTTAGTGCTTTTGACCGAATCAGACTGAGTCCAATAAAACTAATGCTCAAGCAGCCTGTTAAGTAACCAGTCTTTGATCCAAAAAGTACGAGCATGAAAACAAAGACAAATAGGCTTAAGAGATATCGTAATTTTTCTTTTGAAGAAGGGCTGTCTTTTATAAATTTGGCTGCTATAATAATTGCAATATTATAATAAAGTGAATGTGTAATTGGATTCGCTTTTAAGTTCGAAAGTAAATCTGTGTAGTAAAAAGCTTTCCAACCCAAGTTGTCAAATTGGAATGCCGCTATAACTAAGACAAAGGGAACAAAACAAAGTGCTCCAAGAATATAGAATTTAGCTATCGACACAAAATGTTGTGGGCTTAATTTATGAAGCATTAAAAAGGCTAAAAAATAGAATAGTAATAGAAAGTTGAGCTGTAATTTTTGAAAGTCGCCTTTAAAGAATACACAATGTAACCCAATGAAAATAAGATATCCTAAGATTAAAGCAGCGTATACTTTTATATGGTTGGTGTCTAATAATTTAAAAGACTTATCCTTAATGTTTCGAATCAATGTAAAAGTTATACCCAAGACAAGTAAGATCGTGGGAATACTTGTAGAAACTCGATAGTAAGGAATAGCAAAAGCGAGCAGGGATAAAGGCGCAATAATCAATAAGCCTCTGTGTTGTCCATTAATATTCCTTATAGCTTGTTTACCTTGAAATAAACCTTGCAGGGAATGCTCTAAAATTAGCTTATCAAAAGCTTTCGTAAAAACAAGTAGGATAAATATTAGGTATGCAATAACAAATAGACTCACTTGGAAAATTTTGTACTTTATTCAAAAGCAAAAATAATCATTATGTTTGTTTTAAGTAGAAAATACTTTTATTTGGTACTTTTGTTCTATAATCTAAGCCCTGAAATAACTTGAAAAAATTATACTACAGCGATCTATTTACAAGTGATTTCCTGATATTGGGATTCTACGTGGTTATTTTTGCCTTCGTATTACTTGGTGCGCTGCAGGCTTTTAATATTAAGGCTACGAAAAGCAAGCTCATTATATTGTTTTTCTTCTTTTTTTACAATGCATTAATCTATCTAGATTATCGTTTCAATTTCATTCCTTTTTTACCCGATTCTGGACAATATGATGTCCTATTTAAAACAGGCCGGGTCTTTCCCGATATGAGTAAGAGTTTATTCGGGTTTTTCTATGTAATTAAAGTCTTGCGCGTTTTATTTTTGAAAAACATACTGGTCTATATTTCATTTCAAGTCTTACTTTATTTTGTTTCAGTTTTAATCTTTTATCGATCTTGGTTTGTGCTTTATGAAGCTAAAAGACCAAAGGGCTTCGAACAGCTTTTTTTAATTTTAGCTTTAGCCGTGCCATCTGCTTTTTTATACCACTTGGTTCCGTTAAGAGAGTGTTTTACCACGCTTGGATTTAGTATAGCATTGTACTTTTTATTAGTAGTATTTAAAAATCGTGCGACTTTAAATTTTGGTTTTTTAGGTGGTCTTTTCATTGTAATAATGACTAGAGTCCAAGTTGCGTTTTACTTTATTTTAAGTTTAATGGGGGTCAAATTTAGTTTAGATCGCAACGTTTTTAGAAAATTACTTGGATTAAGCTTAGGTGTAATACTCTTTTTAGGCGTCCTAATAGGTCTAACGAACTATAATATTAGTCCGAAGAGTTTAGCATCTGTTCGAAATTATCGAGTAGAGAAATATAGTGGTTCTTATGGTAATGTAAAATGGACCTCATATAAGGATGTAGTGATAAGCAGTCCCTTGCTTTTTAGCCAGTTTTTGCTTTCTCCTTTACCAATATTACATGATAAAAACCCCTTGGAGATGAGACTCATCTTTTTGGATGCTATGTTCATGTTGTGCATATGGATTATCGTGCTTCTTAATTTTAGAAAATGGATAACAAGGTATAGAATATGGTTTTTGCTCATGATTATTTATATCTTCTTATTCGGTATTTATGAATTTAATATTGGCGGAGCTGTGCGACATCGTTTGCCTTTGAGCTTGATGGCAATACTTTTAGCTAGTCAATTTTTATCTGAGCAGATTTATATGTTTAATAAAAAGTTAAACGCATGAAAAAGATTAGTTTATTAGTATCTACGGTTGACTTAAATTTTCAGGAAAATAAATCCTTTGCTCAAAATATTGATTTTTCAATTTGCGAAGTTATTGTTATACAACAGCAAATCAATTCTGATAATAAATTAAACTTGGACTTTGATGCGCGTATTGTATCCTACAAAGAAAAGGGCTTAGCAAAGAGTAGAAACCGTGCCATTGAGCATGCTACTTGCCCTATTGCTTTAATCTGTGATGATGATGTGCAATTTGTAAAAGGCTTTGAACAGAATATTTTGGCTGCATACGAAGAATTTCCAAATGCTGCTCTTATCAGTTTTAAAATTCAAGATGAAAGCGGATTACCTTACAAAACTTACCTTGAAGCAAATCAATCGCATTCGTTTCGCAGTATTATGCGGGTGAACTCTATTGAAACTTCGATACAAGTAAATAAATTAGGATCAATTCAGCCTTATGACGAGCGGTTTGGACTGGGAGCAAGCTGTCCAACTGGTGAAGACACTATCTTTGCTATAGATTGTTATAAAGCGGGTTTATTATGCATCTATGTGAACAAAACTATTGTAGTACATCCTTTAGAATCATCGGGTAAAATTTTTAATGTTGATTACCCTTTTTATCGAGGTCAGCTGTATCGCAGAGCTTTTGGATGGCTCGGAATTCCCTTTGGTATTTTTTTTGCAATAAAGAAATACAAGCTTTATAGGACGGATTTAGGATTTATTTCATTCGTAATTAAATTCTTAAAAGGATTTATTACCCCTGTGCCTAAGCTTTTCCTTTTAGCATGCCAATCATTGCTTTTATAGGATAGTAGACTGTGAGCGCTTTAAAAAAGGAGCTAATTTGAATCACAAATAGTTCACGGGAAGCTCGGAAGAAAATGGGCATAACGATGAAAGTCAAAGCTTGAGAAAGAAGTGTTACATAAGCGGCTCCAGCAATACCATATTTAGGAATGAAAATCCAATTTAAAGTCACATTAACTGCAGCGCCAATACTCATATTAATGAGTGCAATTCGCTGTAAATTTTTAGCAATTAACCACTTCGATCCTGCATAACCTATAAATACGAATATACTTGACCAAATATGTATTTGAAGAATTAAGCCCGCTTGAGCATATTTGCCAGAATACAAAAAGGCGATCAACCAATCTGCTAAAAAAGTGATGGGAAGAATGGCTGCTAGTGCCATTAGATACAAACCTTGACAAAGCAGAGAGAACCGCTCATTAAACAGTGTTTTACTCTTTTTTAAAGCGTTTAGTAAAGCGGGAAAGATAGAACCCGTTATGAGCCATGGAATAGTATACCATGCAGATGATAGCTTTACAGCAGCAGAATAGTGACCTAGTTCGCTCGCATTCAGCAGATCTTTAATCATGACTTGATCTATTTTTAAATAGAATACATAAATAATACTGGTAAACATTAAAGGCCAAGAATGCTTAAAAAGTGTTTTGGCCACGGATATACTTTTTTGCCAATGTCGAAAAGCTACAGTGCCATATTTTTTGTAAGCTAAAATTAAAAGCATCATAAATATACCCGCATCAACGATAAGCGAACAATAAATCCATATGATGTCTAGCTCGAAAACTACTACAGCCAACTTCAGTAAATTGCTGAAAATAATCCCCACAGTTTTAGCAAAAACATTATATTTTGATAATACTTTGGCGTCAAAGTAGAATGAAATAACATCTACGGATTTAATTAAAATAGGAATCGTAGCAATTAGTATGAAAATCAAGTTTATCCTTGAATTCCCTAAAATGTATGCAAAGACCAAAGCACTAAAAATCGATAATATTCCGCCTATCAACTTTAGAAAAACGGCGGATCCGAGAATGAGTCCTTCTTCTTCAACCTTGTTTACAAGGTCCTTTGTTACGATATTTGCTAAACCTAAGTTTGACAATACTGCAAAAATAGTGGCAATGCTTAAAGCATAGTTGTAGATGCCATAATCTGATTCAGACATGTAGCGGGCCACTAAGATTCCAACTACCATGGTTAACATCATTTCCAAACCCTTCCCAGATAAAACCCAAAGGGTATTGGAAGCGTATTGATTTTTCAGGTATTTTTGGAAATTTTTAGGACTAAAAGCCATTGTTAAGATTATTTAGTAAAATTAACTTATTTTTGTTTGAGTTTATATAGCTATGGAAAATAATGACTTTGATATATTTGAATTGTTTAAAATTTTAGTGAAACAAAAGGTGAAGCTATTCGCTTTTTTTCTTTTGTTTTTTGCACTCTTATTCGCTTATCAATTTACCTTGCCGGCAAAGTATAGTGTAAATTTTATTGCCAGTTCTACTGTCTTACAACAAAATGAAATCTTGTTGAAAGTAACACAGATTAAAAACTTATTGGATAATAATGCAAAAGAGAAGTTAGCTAATGTTTTGGATATTAGTTTAGTGCAAGCAGAAAGTATTGATTTCGTTGAGGTTGTTCCAGTAAAGAATTCTGCAGAATTGGTAGATATTAAAATGGCTACCTCCGATATAGAATTGCCTACGGTTTTTGAAAAGAAGCTAAAAGATTTTATTGCTAAGGATTCGGAGTTGTGGACTAGAAGAGAGCTAAAAAAAGAGCAATTAGAATATGCTTTGGGCAAACTCAATCAAGAATTAGATAGTCTGAAGGTTGTGCAGCAAGTGAGTGGTGTTTATATTGCGGCTCAAGAACAAAATCTCATAGATTTGATTGATAAAAAAATCAAAATTGAAACAGACATTACCTTCTTTAATTTATTTAATGTCTATAAGGGTTATGAAATTATAAAACATAAGACTAGCTTGCTTATGCAAGTTATAAGTTCAGCACTTTTTGCCTTTGCTTTGGCTATTGTTTTGATTTTAGCCATGCATTTTTATCAAGTATTGAAAAATAAGATAGAAGCGTAAAGTTTAGGCTTCTATAAAAGCGCGTACAGTTGCTTTTAATTTGGCTGCAACTTTTTCGTAATCAATTGGATTAGGGGGTAAGTCATCCCAATTTATATCCAGTATATTGTCATATTTAACATTATTAAGTGGATGCTGTAATTTTGAGTAGTCAAAATAATGATGATTAAAGAACTGAGCTATTCCATTAAGTCTGTTGGCATCATAACTTTTTTTCAAACCACCTTCTATAAAAACAACAGGTGTTCCAATACCTACGCTAGGTAATGCACAATGTATTCTAGAAGTGATGACCATTTTCGCTTGACTGTAGCCCTTTAACAAAGTGTCAGCCATTTTGAATTTTTCGTCTTCAGTCAATTTTTTCTGGTCCTGGATTACATATTTAGACCCATTATATAAGTGGGGGGGGACGATACCTTGGATGGTTCCGAGCTCCCTCATTTTATTTAAAGGATTAAACCTTCTGAGTGGTCCATAACTTCTCAATCGATACAAAACATCAACTAGATAAACATCCTCTGTTGGATGTTCCGCTCTTTTATAAGTTTCTCCTAAAGTCAATGTTAAGCAACCTGAAAAGTATGCATCAACACCTTTCTCTATTAATAAATCTCTTGTAAAGTAATCTCTGCAACCAATAGGTTCATGCTTTTTAAAATAAGCAATTGATTCAGGCGAGGTTAGTAAATTAACACTATTGTTTCTAGTCGTTATATGAAAAGAGATGAATAAGGGCTTAATGTTTTCTGGAGGTGGCCAGTTTTCTGGTTTAGACATAAACCAACCATTCATAATGACCTTTATTTCTTCGCCAATCTGTGCAGCATTTTGCAAATTATCTCGATCGATGTAGTGATCTAGTCGAGGTAAAAACTGCTTGGCTGCAAGGCTCTGCACCTGATCACCTACATTATAGCTTTCTGAATAATTTAAGAGGCCAAACTTCATATCTTATTATAATACCTCTTTTAACTTCGCTTCTAATTCTTCGCCCCTTAAATCTCTACCGATGATGATTCCATTTGCATCAATCAAGAAAGCTGCTGGAATAGATTGAACTCCGTATAATTTTGCCGCAGCATTGTTCCATAATTGAAGATCGCTAACGTGATTAGGCCAAACTAAACCATCTTGAGCTATTGCATTCATCCAAGCATCTCTTTCTTTATCTAAGGAAACGCTTAGTACCGTGAAGCCTTTATCTTTATATTTGTTATACGCTGCCACTACCGTAGGATTCTCCATTCTACATGGCTTGCACCAACTAGCCCAAAAATCAATAAGCACGACTTTCCCTCTAAGGGATGACAAACTTAAATCACTTCCTTGAGGTGTTTTTTGAATAATATCTGGCGCTTCAATTCCTATAGCTACATTTTTACTTGCCGCGGCACTAGACTCTTCTTGTGCTTTTTGAGCTGCTGCTGCATCTTCAGCATTTTTTACTTGCTCACGCATTTCTAAAATGTAAGTAGAGCTTGGCATTGCAGTGCCATAGCTGTCTAGTTTCTCTCTAATATAAGCTAGATCTTCGTCCGACTTTAATGCACTCATCAAATAAATACCTGTAATGGGGTCTGTTGTGTTATCAATTTTCTTCTTAATTTCTTCATTCATTTCAGCTTGAGCAACTAGGTATTGCTCTTCAATAGCTTTTAACTCTTCTGGACTAGCTCCAGCCATTTGTTTCATTTGATATTGTTCTCCAAAAGTGCTCATTTCACCTTGCTTATCAATGAAAAAACGAATTACTTCTTGGAAAGCGATTGCTTTTTCACTTTTAAGCACTTCTACTTTTATCAATTGATCGTCCGCAAAGTCTGCATTGTAAACAACTGTCTCATTTTCCAAACGCAACATCCAAAATTTACCATTTGCTGAAATTCTATAAAAACCAGGTTCCGCAGCTTTGCCTTCAAAGCTATAATTCCCCGTTTCATCTGCAGTAGTGGTATCAATGTCGGTAATGTCATTGAAGCTTACAAATTGTAAAATCATTTCTTGATTGCTCAAGCCATCAATTTTTCCAGATAACTCGTATTGGTCAGAGGTGTCGTTGCAAGCACTTAGCCCAAGAAAGGCAATGAATAGAGATAAAAAAATATTTTTCATAGTTTGTATTGTCTTTTATATTTAATTTAATTTTTCTGTAAGAAGGGCAGTGGCAATTTTTGGGTCAGCCTTGCCACCAGATTTTCGCATTACTTGTCCCATAAACATGCCCATAAGGCCAACTTTCCCCGCTCTAAATTCTGCAACTTTTGCTTCATTTTCGGCTAAGACTTCATCTATTATTTTTGCGATAGCTCCAGAATCGGAATTTTGAATAATGTTCAGACTTTCGGCTAAACTTAAAACATCCGCTGTCGGATTTGCCAATAATGCTGGGAATAAAGGGTTCGTGGCAGTTGCAAAGTTTAATTTACCTTCCTCAATTAAGGCAATAATAGAGGCAACAACTTGAGGGGCAATTGGGAAATCTTTGATTTCGACGGCTTGCTCATTTAAATAGGATTTTATTGGTCCGATTAGCCAGTTTGCAGCTGCTTTGTAATTTTTTGTTTCAGCAATAATCGCTTTGTAATAGGCTGCAATATATTTGTCATCCGAGATGATGTTCGCATCGTAAACGGATAAACCAAATTCTTCGGTAAACTCCTTGAAGAGAGCTTTTGAAAGTTTTGGCATTTGATTTTTAATCTCTTGAACTTTCGCTTCATTTACAATGAACGGCGGCAAATCTGGTTCTGGGAAATAGCGATAATCATTTGCATTTTCTTTACTTCTTAACATAAAGGTAGAACCATCTCCGGCATTAAAACTTCTTGTTTGTTGCTCAATAAGGCCTCCATCTTCAATAAGGTCGATTTGACGCTTTGCTTCAAACTCAATAGCGCGCATGACATTTTTCATAGAGTTCATGTTTTTTACTTCACAACGCTCACCCAATTTTTCAACACCCTTTATTCTTACGGAAATATTCGCATCACAACGCATACTTCCTTCTTCCATGTTGCCATCACAAATTTCTAGATAACGCAATAATTTTCTGATCTCAAACAAATATTGATAGGCTTCTTCTGCACTACGCATATCCGGTTCAGAAACAATTTCTACCAAAGGAACACCGGCTCTGTTTAAATCGATTAAGGTATTGTAAGGGTCCAAATCGTGGATACTTTTTCCTGCATCTTCCTCTAAGTGGATTCTCGTTACACCAATTCGTTTCGTTCGGTCTTCTAAGGTGATATCGACGTGGCCCAAGGTACAGATTGGCGTTTTATCTTGGGTTATTTGATAACCTTTTGGTAAATCGGCATAGAAATAGTTCTTTCTCGCAAAGCCATTGTATTCTGTAATCAAGCAATCCGTAGCCAAACCCATTTTAATCGCAGAATTGATCGCTTCTTTATTAACAAAGGGCAAAGTGCCCGGGTGTCCAAGGGTTACAGGACTAACGTTTGAATTAGGACTAGCACCAAATTCAGCACTATCGGAAGTGTACATTTTACTCTGTGTAGAAAGCTGTGCATGCACTTCTAAACCTATAACAATCTCGTATTTATTGTATTTCGACATCTAATAATTTACAACTATTCTTAAAACAAGATTCAAATTTAAGGATTAAACCTGAATTATGCGATAGAACTTCGTTAAGAGGATTTAAAATACGGTAAAATAAGTGTGTTTGGAGGTTTTTTCATAGCATGGCTTGCGAAGGATGGGAATAAGAAGACCTGCAAAGTCTTCCAGACTTGGTAGGTCTTAACAATTAGCGTAAGGGGTAATCGGCATGGATGGGGTCAAAAGTCGCAGGATCCTCTACGAGAGACCCCGCTCAGGAATTGTATCTGGAGCATAAATATCTTGCTATGTGCAAAATTCAAACCTTTTAAACTATTCAACCTTTCAACTCTTCCTCTATTCAATAATAAATTTTTAAAACCTAAAAACTACTTTTAAAGTTTCGAGTTCAACTTGATCTCTTCAACAAGTACCGTTCTAGCTTGCCAAGGATTCTTGATTTGAATGAATTGTCCTTCGCCATTACTTGCTAATTTTTGCATTAGCTTTTGACCTTCTTCATCTTGTCCGAATCCAACCACAGATAATTTAATTCCATTGTTCGTTGCTTGTTGCCTTACTTCCTTGTTCAACTCATTTTCCGTCATGGTAGCATTTGCGCTAGAAAATAAACCATCTGTTGCTAGGATAATCTGATTGTTACCATCGCCTATGTAATAGTACTGCAGTAATTCGTAAGCAGTAGTTAAGCCATTTACGCCATAAGTCAAGCCTGAAGTTTCCAAACTGTCGATTGCTTTTAAAATGGTCGCTTTGTTGTCACCACTCACACTTTCCAAAATCACGCTTGTTTTTTGATTGTAAGCGATAATCGCTACGCGATCAATGTCTCGTAAAACAAGGGTCAAACTTTTAATGGATTCTTTCAATAATTCCATTTTGTTTTCCTTTCCCATTGAAGAAGAAATATCGATAAGGAATAGAACGTTGTTCGCGGCATAGTCATTTTTAGACAACTCATAATTCTCAACTAAAGGAGCTTCAATAGCAGCCTTATTTTTCTCTAGGCTTTCAAGGGCTTCTTTTTTAGCTTCTAGTTCTTTTTCTGTTGTGGAGAATTGCGTTTTAACTTCGTTCAATTCATCTGCTTTATTGTTTAATGCAGCTTCTTTTGTTTTTATTTCTTGTTCCTTTAAAGCAAGTAGCTCATTCTGCTGATTCAGTTTGTTTTCAGCTGCTGCCAAAGCTAATTTCATAGCCTCTTTTTCAGCTTGAATCTGCGCATAAACCCCTTGAATTGAATCCATATTTAGTTCTTCTTTTGCAGGAATCGTTGCAATAGTATGCTCAATTGGGGCAGAAGTAGACTCTATAATTTCTGGAGGGCTTAACACGGGTGCTTCTGTTTCTGGAATTGAAGCTGCAACTGTTTCAGTAGGGACAGCAGCAGGTATTTCTTGAGGTTCTGCTTTGTCATCGGCAAAAGCAAATGCTGCTTTGCCAAAAGAGAACTGACTTAAAATATCATTAGGTTCTTGAGCTTCTTTTTTAGCTGCGTAGATATCCTCAAACAAATCGGAAACTGGACTCAGGTAAATTCTGATAATTTCATCATCTTGTCCCGCCCTGATTTTACCTTCCCCGGAAATGTAATTATCTGCATTTACAATTACTTTGTAGTCTTCTTTCTTCAAAGGGAAACTTACCAAACCATCTTGATCAGATTTGATTTTTTGCGTTTCCTTTTTATCTAAAATAGCGGTTACATATACTTGGGCATCTTCAATAGGTTCCAATGTTTTTTCGTCTAGAACACGCACCGTATATTCTTTGTTGCTTGGCGGTATTGCAACTGGAGTAGTAGGGTTGTAAATTTCTACCGGAGTAGTTTGTTTCGTTTCTAATAGCTCAGTTTTAGTAGTTTCAACATTGGGTAGATAGTATCTGACTATTTCATGCGTTACTGCTGAATTAGATGCTTTTGGTTCCTCAGGTTTTACTGAGGTAGTTTGGGGTAGGTCGCTTGCTACTTTTTCTGGAGTGCTTTTGGGTCGTTCTCTTTCAAATTGGCCTTCTTTGCTTGCTAAATTTTGTCCCTCTAAAGTTGCAAGCAGTTTTGTTTGTGTAACATCAGGAACATCGACTTTTGTAGGCAGGGGAGCGATAAGCTCACGTATGAGCGTACTTTCTTTTGTGGTCACATTAGCGGTTTTTTCAGGCACCTTAGTGGGGGCTGGTTTAACGGCTAAAAGCACCTCTTCTATAGGCACTAATCTAATTTTCAAGTAGCCTGTATTTTGCCCTAGAAAAAAGAAACTGTTGTGCAGTTCGTAATTTGGATGTTCAACAATAACCTCATAATTCCCTGAAGGCATTTTTGATCCAAAGTTTCCATTTTTATCTGAATAAAAAACCGTGTTACCTTTACTAGAAAGCGGGATTATTTTCACAACAGACCCGCTCAAAGGAATTTCCGTGCTTATTTCAGCCACGTTGCCAACCAACTCCATTTTAGGTTTACTATGTTCGGGTTTGGCTTGAGGACACTGAATATAAGCTGACGGTGAAAGCGATTTGATATTGCCTGTAATTTTTAACTCGAAAGCTTCTGGACTTGTACTAAAATAGATGGGAAATTTTCTAGAAAAAGACCCTATTCCTGAAGTGTAGTAAATGGCTTTAAGAACAACCGTTTCTCCCGGGGATATGGATTGATCAGGATAGATGATTTCTAAGTCATTTTCTGAAAATAAGGGAAGGATGCTAATGGAGTGCTTGCTGTTGTTCGTCAACTGAAAAACAGCTGGCTGATTCTCCCACATTTGAATATCCCCAAAATTATAAGAGATGCTTTCAAATTCTATTCCCAATTTTTTTAACCTTTGGGCTTGACTTGTGGAAAGAAAAATGAAACTAATTAGGATGTATAAAAACTTTTTCAATCTTGAATTGTTTATAATTATGATTTAAACGTAAAATTGCACATAAATCGGATACTTGTCATGAGCTTAATGCAAAAATCAAACCTTTTTTTAATTTTCTTATTTTTGAGTACGATTTCTTTTGTTAATGCACAAACCGCAATCTTGAAAGGAAGGGTAGTGGATGCAAAGAATAATGAAAGTATTCCATTTGCCAATGTTTTCATTCAAAATACCACGATTGGAACCACCACCGATTTGGATGGAAATTTTATATTAACCGATTTAAAGGCGGGCTTGTACAATTTAGAGGCTTCTTTTATTGGATATACTTCTAAAACTATTTTTGAAGTAGAAGTTTTTAACAACCGACCGACCACGGCTATTTTCGAATTAGATGAGAACGAGAGGCAATTAGATGAAGTAGTGGTCAAAGCAAGCCCTTTTAGGAAGGTAGAAGAAACCCCATTGTCTATTCGAACAATAGGTGTTAATGAGATTCAAAGATATCCCGGTGGAAACAGGGATATTTCTAAAGTAATCCAATCCTTGCCCGGTGTGGCATCTTCAGTGTCTTTTAGAAATGATATTATCATAAGAGGTGGGTCGCCATCTGAGAATCGATTTTATTTAGAGGATATCGAAATCCCAACGATTAACCATTTCAGTACACAAGGAGCAACTGGTGGTCCCGTTGGAATGATAAACGTAGACTTTATTAGAGAGGTAGACTTCATAAGTGGCGCCTTCCCTGCGAATAGAGGCAATGCGCTAAGCTCCGTGATGAACATTAAGTTGATAGATGGTAGAGATGATCGGCCAGGAGCAACATTTACAGTTGGAGCAAGTGAAGTGGCCGCTGCATTTGAAACGCCCTTAAAGGATAAGGGGAATCTAATTTTTGCAGCAAGGACTTCTTATTTGCAATTATTATTTAAAGCGTTACAATTGCCTTTCTTGCCTACTTATCATGATTTTCAGTTTAAAACAAAATTGAAGTTAAATGCGAATAATGAGCTGACCATTCTAGGTTTAGGTGCTATAGATAACTTTAAATTAAATTTAGACGCCAATACCACGCCTGATCAACAATACATTTTAGGCTATTTGCCCGATAATGATCAATGGAATTATACGGTTGGGGCTCGTCACAAATTGTACAAAGAAAATTCTACTTGGATGTTCATCCTGAGTAGAAGTATGTTTAACAATCGGGTGATTAAGTATGAAAATAATGATGACAGTTCAAAAGACAATCTAAATTTAAAAGTTGTTTCAAGAGAGATTGACAATAAAATGCGGGTAGAAAATACGGCCAGGATTAAAGGGTGGAAATATACTTTAGGTTTTGGTAGTGAATTATCAAAATATACGAATTCAGCATTTACCAGAGTGCTTATTCCTAATGTGGGAGAACAAACGTTCCAAGTAGATGGGAGTTTGTTATTCGCTAAGTACAATGCTTTCGGTCAAGTAAGTAGATCAGTTTTTAACAACAGATTAGACATCTCGTTGGGTGTAAGATTTGATGGAGCGAGCTATAATAAACAAATGGCAAACCCTTTGAGGCAGTTTTCTCCTCGTTTATCATTAAACTTAGGGGTCACTGAAAGATTGAGTATTAATTTTAATACAGGAATTTATTTTCAATTACCTTCTTATACTTTGTTGGGTTTCCAAAATACGAATGGGGATTTACTGAATCAAGCAAATTTGAAGTACATTAACAACAAGCAAGTCGTATTAGGTGTGCAATATGCAACAAAGAATAATGCAAAACTGAGTATTGAAGGATTTTTAAAATTGTATGACAACTATCCATTCTTATTGAATGACTCTATTTCGTTTGCGAATTTGGGAGGAGACTTTGGAATTGTAGGTAGTGAAGCAGCTGATGCTAGTTCAGAAGGCCGTTCCTATGGAGTTGAGTTTTTATACCAACAAAAATTGTTTAAAGGGTGGTACGGGATTGTTGCCTATACCTTGTATTGGAGTGAGTTTAAAGATAAAACCGGCACTTTTGTTCCCTCTGCATGGGATGCACGGCATATTATAAGTTTGACTGGAGGTAAAAAGTTTAAGAAGAATTGGGAAATTGGTGCGCGTTGGGGTGTTCAAGGCGGAAACCCTTATACACCGTTTGACCTAGTAGCTTCAGCTAATCCCCAATCTTTTAATACGACAGGTCGTGGAGTAAGAAACTTCGACTTATTAAATTCAGAAAGAACGAAATGGTTTCATCAGTTGAATGTAAGAGTTGATAAGAAATGGTTCTTTTCGAAATGGAGTTTAAATTTGTATTTGGATATTCAGAATTTATATAATTTTCAAGGTCAAGGAGCTCCTGAATTTACAGTAGAACGAGATGATAGCGGTGTGCCTATTCTAAATAACGATGGAACCTATAATGGTTATACTTTTACTTCAGGTGTCGGCACCTTGATTCCGTCTATTGGAATTGTAGTGAAATTATAATTTGGAAATGAACTAGAATTCAAAAGTCTTCGTTAGCTTTAGCACATCAAATGAGAAAAATATTTTTTATTTTAGCGTTTATTTCTTGCTCTTTTCAAGTGCTTTACGCACAGAAAAAAGACAAGTCATTTACTATTGCGGACGAGGAGAATGCTGTCTTTAAAAACGAATGGAGTTTAGGAATGCGCATGCATACCAATGGCTTCAGCGCTTTTTACGAAAGAGTTTGGATTAAAAGTATTTGGAAGAAGCAAGTTTTACAAACGAACTTTTTTTATTTCAAGGATTTTAAACAAAAGAAGGTAAAATCGCCTTATGCTGAAGTATACAATGCCAATGGGTATTTTTACGGAAAGCAAAATAGTTTTTGGAATGTGAATGTCTTGTATGGACAAAAGAAAATTTTAGCGGAGAAAGCGGATAAGAATGGTGTTCGAGTTTCTATGATTTACATGGGAGGAGTTTCTCTGGGAATTCTTAAGCCTTACGCCTTATCGATTGTAGAACAAGATAATTTTAGTGAAGCACCTCCTGAAACGGTGGTTCGATTCTATGAGGAAAACAATTCGGAGGTGTTCTTAAATCCATTTAATAACGAAACTCGAATTTTTGGTCCTGCGGGTATGCGATATGGTTTTAATAAGATTAAACCTGTTCCAGGAATTCACGGAAAGTTTGGGTTTAATTTTGATTGGGCTGGTAAAGAAAATGTGGTCAAAAGTATTGAGTTAGGAGCCCAAGTAGATATCTATTATAGAAAGCTTCCCGTTATGATCAGTTCAAGAAATAAACCGTATGTTCTTAATCTTTACTTAGCCTTTCAGTTAGGTAAAAGATGGTAATGTTAAAATTCTTTAAAAAATGAAATTATTTTGACAATTAATATTCTTTTTTAAAGCAGAGCTTGTTGTATATTTGAAATGTTTAAGAAAAAAAATTAAATCAATTAATATGAAAAAATATTTATTTGCTGTTGTGTTTATCGGTATTGTGGTTTCTGCTGGAATGCTTTTGAATAATTGGAAAAACGAAAATAATCAAGCAGCTCAATATGAAGCAATTAATAACAAACAACCCAAAGCAGCAAGAATTGAAGAAGCTTTAGCGTGGCGTTACAGTTTACTAGCAGATCCAGCAACTGGACTTTTTGATGTAAACATGCTTTACAGTGCGGTGGCAAAAGCCAATCAAATGAAATTAAACGCTGCCAAAAGTGGTGTTTTAGGTTTGTCTTGGGAATTAGTTGGACCAGACAATCAAGGGGGAAGAACAAGAGCTTTGATGTTTGATAGAGTAATCCCAAATAAATTATGGGCTGGTAGTGTTGGAGGTGGTTTATTCCAATCTTTAGATGGGGGAAACAATTGGACAAGAGTGGAAACTTATGATGGTTTCTTTCCAATTGCTTCAATCGCTCAAGCTAGTGATGGTGCTATTTATGTTGGAACAGGGGAAGGATTAGGAAATTCACTTGGCAGTTCTGGTTCTAGTTTTAATTCTCAATCTGGAGGAAACGGTATTTATAAGTCGACAGATAATGGATTAACATGGGCTTTGTTGCCTGGTACGAGTGCTGGACATGAAAATCCATTAAACCTTGTAACAGCTTCATGTAATTGGTGTGGTGTGAACGATATTGCGGTAAGTCCTACGAATGACAATTTAATATTAGCTGCAACTGAAGGTGGTTTAAGAGTATCAACTCAAGCAGGGGCTGAGGCGACATGGATTACAGTACCAGCAGTGACAGGGCAAGGTCAATCTATTGAAATTACTTCGAATGGTCAAATAGCTTTCGGAACATTTAATGGTAGAGTTTATAGAAGTGTAGATGTGGCGAATAATTTTACATCTGGTTGGTCTTTAATGCCAGTTACTGGTGGACAAAGAGCGGATATCGCTATTGCTCCCTCTAATGAAAATTATGTTTATGCTTCAGTATCTGCAAACAATAATTGTTTAAGTGGTATTTGGCGTTCAACTGATGCTGGTGACACTTGGTCAAAAATAATTGATGGGGGGACCCCTTTCTTATTAGATCCATTTAATCAACCAACGGAAGATTTTGGAGTTTGTTCAGGACAAGGATGGTATGATCAGACCATTGCAGTAAATCCTGCTGATGAAAATAAAATTTACATTGGTGGTATCACTTTATATACTTGGGGTCAAGGAATTGGTTTCAAAAGAGCGGATGTGATTGATACTGAAGGTGGTGATCCATTTAATAGTCAATACATTCACGCAGATAAGCATGAAATCATTTTCAGTCCTTTAGACCCATCGGGTAATACCATGTTAGTGGGTAGTGATGGGGGTGTTACACTTTGTAACAATGCATTATCTGGTTTCCCAGACAATTTAAATTTCATTCAAAAAAATAAAGGTTATGCTACATTACAGGTTTACGGTATGGGCGCTGGTGCTGCAGGTGAAGTATTCTCAGGTAACCAAGATAACGGTTCTCAATACATTGATGGATTAGGAAGTTCTCCAATGGCCGCTCAAGAAGTAACTGGCGGTGATGGTGTTTATGCGGAAATTTCAAACTTAGACCCAGACATTATGTTCTCTGGTATCTATTATGGAGATTTAAGAAGATCAGTGAATAGAGGTATATCTGCCAATGTATTCTTGGATGCGAATATTGACAGAGGTTCTTGTGGTAAAATTACTTGTGCTGAAGGACCAAGTGTATGTCAAACCAATTATGCACCTTTCATTTATCCTTTCTACTTAATGGAGACATCTAATGTAGGAAATCAAGATACAACGGCAACTTTAACTGCAAGAGATGATACTTTGCTTTTAGCTTCTGGTGCTACCCAATATGTTATAGACACGTTGTTTCCATCTTATTCTGTAAGAGTTACTACGACTGTTGGAGAAAATGGAACAACGGTTACTAGAACGGTAACACCTCATACTACCTATACCTTCACAAGTAGAGTAGCCAATTCGGTAACTTTTGAAAGACAATTATTAACTACTGTTTTCCCTGGACAGACAGCTAGGGTATCAGATCCTTATGATGCCAAATATTTTGTGCCTTCTTCAGGTTGTGGTTTGTGGATGTGTTTAAATCCATTACAAAGAAGTCAAGAGCCAGTATTCTACAGAATTGCTTCTTTCTCAAATGCAAGAGCCATGGATGCATCTTATGACGGAGATGTATTATTCTTTAGTGTAGCGAACAGAGTTTACAGAGTAAGTGGTTTAAACTTGATTCATCAAACATTGGATCCAAATGGTTGTTTCAATACGAGCTGTGCTCCTAATCTACAGGTGGATTTAATAGCAACGATTTCAGGTTTTGGTTCTATCGAAGGTATTGCTGTTGATAAAACAAATGCAAACAATGTCTTGATTACTTCAGCTGGTTTCAGTAATAATAGTAAAGTATACCGGTTAGAAAATGCTCTGGCAGCTAATCCTGGAAGTGTTACTCAAGTAAACTTGCACTTAACAGATGCTACCTTACCTAGAATGCCTATTTATGATTGTATTATTGATTTTGACAATCCGAATAAATACATTATTGGGTCAGAGTTAGGTGTTTGGTCTTCAGATGATTCTGGAGCGACATGGACAGAAGAAAATGATGGTATGTTTGGTAGAATGCCGATATACAGATTACGTCAAGAATGGATGTATGAAGAAGATTGTATGGTGCTGTATGCAGGTACACATGGTGGTGGTATGTTTAGAACTACTAGTTTGATGGCTGGTGGTTGTGATCCAGTTCCTTTCCAATGGAGTAAAATTGACCCTAATGTAGGAGTTCAAGAAGTGATGAACCTGATTTCTAATATATCCTTATTTCCGAATCCAGTGTATAGTTCAGCTACTATGAGATTTGACTTGAGTGCTAGCGCTAAAATTGATATTAGAGTTATTGATTTAACTGGACGTGTTATTTTAGCAGAGTCTTACGGTCAATTGTCTGCCGGACAACAAGAAGTTCAGTTCAATGCTTTAAATGTTGCAACAGGTTCTTATTATGCGGTGCTTGCTTCAAATGGTAAAACTTTAGGAAGTAAGATGTTCGTTAAGAAATAAGATTTAATCTTAAGTTTAAAAAAGCCCATTTCGATTTTTCGAAATGGGCTTTTTTTATGAGTTGATTTGCTGACTTGTTATTTTGATTTTTGTTTAAGAAGTGGAGCGTATTTGTATTTGATACAAAACACGATAATGAATTTGAACGTCATCTTGACGAGGTCACGAAACGTTCGGACGCAGCTTAGAAAGCTGATGTTTTGAATAAGGCTTAGTCTTTGTTTGACAGATTCTCGATAAATCCTCTTCATCAATTTTACGGAATGACGGTGAACGTATTTTTGTTTAAAATTCGGCTTCTTATCAAGCTTTCAATACGTTCGCAGTTCCACGATGGAACGATTACACAAATCAACGATTTTACAACAGTTCAAACTCAAACGAAGGATAACCCTTTTGGCCAGTTTGATCATCGTAGAAGCTCAAGAACCTTAGCTTAAAAAGTCGACCTTCTCTATCACTGACAACGTAGCTTTTGTTAAGGAAAATGTAATACTGGTCACTGAATTGTTTCCAGTCATGACCAATAACGTTTAAGTTGCTGCTCAATCTACTGACATCTATATTGCTACTATTGATGTCAATATATGCAATGTCTTCTTCTAAATAAGCTTGAACACTATTTTGATTCAAGTAAGCTCCTGTAACCGCATAACCCACAAGAAAAGCCGATAAGTCTGTAGTATACACCGTATCCGTAAATCTTGAAAAAAGTATGTCCCAAGTGGTTTTGTCAGGTTCAACATTTACGGTGCTATGAGAACTAAAAGAATAAGAAACAAAGTTTAAATTATCGCTTTTTGGAATAAGTACTTTACGATCATCGGATCCATCTAAATTGGCATAGCGAACCAAATAGGAGTCGTAAATCAGGCCCAAGAACATGAATTTTTTATAGTTGCCTAGTTCATTTCCTTCTGCATCTATTCCGGGATGAATCAAGTAAACTTCTATAGGATTAAATACGGTATCGATGCATGTCCCTATACTCATGTACATGTCAATTGCTAACTGTTCATCCAAACCGTGAGAACCATCAAATCTTTTATCTATTTCGTTATATATGCTACCAAAACTAGCGTTGAAATCGGTAGAATTCGTTTTAACAACCCACATGTTTGCTGCGGTATTCAATCGAATATAACTAGCGTCTGTCCCACAATAGAAAGCTAGATTCCAATCTTTATATGAGTTGTTAGAAACAATAGTGGTGTCTATAAGGCTATAAAATACTTGATTATCATAATCATTTCCCAAGGCGATTGTTTCATAATTTGAAACAATAGGTCGTGGATCTTCCTCCTTAAAGCAGGAGCTTAAGGTCAGCAGTAGAATGAATATGCTTATAATCTTTTTCAATTTTTACTTCCAATCTTTAGTCCTACAAAATAAGTTCTACCAGCAGCTATCTGAGTTCCATCATCTCCAGAATGCGCGCCAGAAGAAGAGGTGCCATTAATATTTGCAACGTTTAATATATTTTTAATCCCTGCATTGATGCTAATTCTATTTTTCCAGAATCCTTTTTGGATGGTCAAATCCATTAAGTTATATCCTTGGATGGTCACTTGTTCGGTGGTATTATCAAGATTATTCAATCTAAAATCCTTTCTAGACCCATTCCATTTATTATAAAAAGAAAGCGTAAGATTTGCTTTTCTAAAATAGTAGGAGAAATTGCTTTGAATTTGAGGATAAAAGAAAAATTTACTATTTGCCCCTTGATTATTATAAGTCGTATTCGATATGCCAGTATATGAAAAGCCAAGATTAGAACGGAAATTTTTAAATTGATATTTGCCTGTTACTTGCGCACCCAAGGTAGTGAAGTCCATAATGTTCACATACTGAAACATCCCATTGTCATCAGGAGTCAATGCAATCGCATTGTACTTGTAATTGTAAAACACTTTTCCATTCAATTCGTATTGATGCAAATTCTTTTGATTGCTGTAAGAAATTGAGCTGCTTATATTTTGAGATTGTTCTGGCACTAAATCTCGATTTCCAAAAATATTATGATTTGCATCGTTGAATATTAAATATTGTTCTTTCAAACTAGGGGCTCTAAATCCCATTCCGTAGTTTAATCTATAAGTCAGTCGTTCATTAATTGCATACTTAAATTGTAATGAAGGAGTAGGAAGTACTTTAAATTGAGAATTGTAAGCATAGCGTAGCGCAGGTTGTAAGTTTAATTTTTCATTGAGTTGAATATTTACACTTGCAAAAAATGCAATGTCGGCTATTATTACGGAAGAACCATCTTCTCCAGTAAATCTACCACCTTTACCATTTTCAATATTGATATCTGTTCCAGCTTGAATGCCAAAACGTTGATTTGGATTCTCGTATGAGATATAGGTCCTCGTCATCCACTGATTTGCCACAGTCGTGTCTTGGTTGTCATCATACTCCGAATCAGGGACTAAATTGGACTCCAATGTCGTCAGGTTTTTTTGGTATTTGTTTTTAATTCTATTGTAGTTGTTGTATGCATTCGTGCTGTTAAAGGAAAGGTTTTTACTTAACTTACCTATCGCGATATAACTCCCGTCGATTCTTTTTGTATGATACCAATCGTCAAAAGCCACTGGAATGGAACCCGCAGGATCATATCTATTCAGAATTTTATCTTCAAAATAATTGCCTTTGAATTTATGAAACCAATCTTTATCAGAACGAATTACATAGTTTAATCCCGCAAAATATTGTTCCTTAGGATTCCATTGCACATCTCTGTCATAGTCGGATGGATTCCATCCATCAAAGAAATACCTTCCTCCGCTCAGTTGTATGAAGTGCTTGTCTTTTTTAAAACCAACTAGCGCATCTACATTATAGGTTCCTATACTTTCGTAATAGGTGTTTACAAATCCTTCAGCACTATTCTTTTGATTTTGTTTTGTAATGAGGTTAATAACGCCCGCTATAGCATTAGAGCCGTAAATAGCAGAGAGCGGTCCTTCCACCACTTCAATTCGTTCGATGTTATTCATGTTAATCTGGCTCAAATCTATATTGCCATCGAGTCTCCCTATAATCGGGACGCCATCAATCATAATTTTTACGTTGTTTCCTCCAAGACCTTGTAAATTGACTTGAGAACCTAAAACGCCGTCACGAGAAATTTGCACATTTAGTTCGTTCATTAAAGCATCCGAAAGATTTATTGCTGCGCGTCGCTGCAATTCTTCTTTATCAATTATTTTAACTTCGTACATACTTTCCTTCGCACTTGTTTCCGTAGGATTTCCAGTTATGACGACTTCGTCAATTTTAGTTTCTAAAGCAAAAGCATAGAGGATGGCAGTTTTCTTTGGTTGAATATTTTTATCCAACTTCTGATAGCCAATGTAACTTAATTCTAATCTTGTTTCGTCTTGAAAAGGAATTGCAATATTTCCTTGTTCATCAGAAAAAACTTGAACTTTTTTGTCCGAACGAATTTCGGTTAATTTAACATGCGCATAAGGAAGAGGTTCTAGAGTTTCTGCGTCATATATCCGTACATTATTTTGGGCCTGCACGGAAAACGTGAGACCCAAAACAAGAAGACAAAATAACTGAAGAGAAAGCTTCATTCTTCATTATTTATTTAAGATTAATTTTTGTGTTGTCGTTTGAGAACCATCAGAGATTTGAACTAAGTAAACACCATTCTCTACGTTTCCTAAATCAATCTGCACGGTGTTTAATCCGACATTTGTGGCTGTATTCGCTTTAAATACACGATTCCCCAACATGCTAAAAACATTAATTTCGATGTTTTTGGATTGCTCAGTTGAAAAAACTAAATAGGCGCTGCCTTTTGAAGGGTTTGGATAAATACTGTGCATTTCAAAACTCCCCTTATTTTCTCTAATACCTACGGACAAAACTAATTCTTTGTTGAATTTAATTTTTCCAGTACCACCACCTTCAAAGCCTGTGAAATACAATTTATAAATATCATTTGAAGTTGTTCTGACGAAATAGGTCAAACTATCCGAAAGGGCAAACATGTTTGCTGATTGGTCATAGGTCTTCCAATCGCTTCCAATTATATTTTTAAGGCCCTTAAAAAGTACTCCTGAATAAGATGCGTTAGCAGGAAGGTCTAACACCTCTGCGATCATTAATCCTTCTCTTGACACGACTCCTGTTACTGGATAATAAGCTATTCCTTGATAATCTGTTTGGTATTTTGTGAAAACAAAATCCCAATTGTTTGCATCTGGTTCTCTTGACTGAAGGCTGTGGTTATCCATATTTAAGTAAGCATAGCTCTGATATAAGTAATCTGGAACATTTACCACTATGGTGGTATCAAATGTGTTATCTAAAGATGCGTATCTATAGGTAACTACACCCGTTTGTTTCTGTAAAACCATCACTTTGTAATAGGCGTCATTGGAGGTCTTTAACATGAAAATTCTCGACGCGGAAATGATGTGCGTGCTAAAGTTATATTCTCCCCAACCATAATTAGATTGAGAACCAGTGGCTTCTCCTTCAAATGCAGAATAAGCATCCCAAGTAGAATCGACGTCATGTAATTGCGACCAAGAACTCATCCCTACGGTATCCATGATAGTTGAGAATTGAGAAATGTTGTCTGAAATTTTATAGAGCTCGACACCTCTTGCTTCATTAATCATAATTGCTGCTGATTGTGATTTGTTGTAAAAAGCTACGGTCCATGATGAGCCGCTGTATTGGCTAACTTCACCATCTGAAAGACTGTAAAAAACGTCGTTTGCGTAACTTGGGCCCATCACCACGCTGTCCTCAACAACTTGAGAGAAAGAAAAGGTAATTAAAGCTAGAAAAACTAAAGTAAATATCTGTTTCATTTGTATATAATTGTATGTTTTTAAATAATTAACACAAAGGTCTTGCTATTCTATTTGATAAACAATTTATAGGAAAACAATAGTGTCATTGAAATGTCAAAATACCTCGAAGAATGTTAATTTCAAGTCAAAATGGGCAAAACTAAACACCTTGGCTCAGCTTGATTTTTGAGTTCGTAAATATAAATTCTTGCGAAGAATATAGGCTTAATCTTCTTTTAGAAATTGAGATAGAAACAGAAGACCTAATGAGCGCTGTTTTGATACGCACATCATTCGATGGAATCCTTTTGGGATGGATTGAAGTTGAATTTTTTTTACTAGACAGCCATAGCAATTATTGTTTCTCGTAAGCACTAATTGGCGTACAAGTACAAATTAAATTTCGATCACCATGTGAGTTGTTCACTCTTGCCACGGTAGGCCAAAATTTATTATTTAAAGAATGGGTGCTTGGAAAAGCAGCTAACTCTCTAGAATAGGCGTGGTCCCAAGTAGAATTGCAAGTTTCCAATAGGGTATGAGGCGCATTTTTCAATGGATTATCCAGCATATCTAATTCTCCGGTTGCAATTTGATCGATTTCAGATTTGATTGCTATCATTGCCTCACAAAAACGATCTAATTCTGCCTTTCCCTCACTTTCCGTCGGCTCAATCATTAAAGTTCCAGCTACTGGGAAAGATACGGTTGGGGCATGAAAACCATAATCAATCAAACGTTTCGCCACATCTTCTACTTCAATCTTTAAACTGTGTTTGAACGGTCTGAAATCCAAAATTAATTCATGGGCTACTTTGCCATGTTCCTTTCCAGAATAGAGCACATCGAAGTGTTTTTCTAAAACAGATTTGATATAGTTTGCATTTAAAATAGCAAACTTGGTTGAGTTCGTTAAACCTTCGGCACCCAACAATTTGATATAAGCATATGAGATTAATAAAATAGATGCACTACCCCAAGGCGCTGCAGAAATTCCTGTAATGCCTTTCGTTCCGCCCATCTCTACAAGCGCATTTTTTGGAAGAAAAGGAGCTAAAGCTTCAGTACAACAAATTGGTCCCATGCCAGGTCCTCCACCTCCGTGCGGTATCGCAAAAGTTTTGTGAAGGTTCAAGTGACAAACATCCGCTCCAATTGCTCCTGGACTAGTTAAGCCCACTTGCGCATTCATATTGGCACCATCCATATAGACTAAACCACCGTGGTCATGCACTGCTTTAATAATGTCTTTAATATGATGTTCAAATACCCCATGAGTTGAGGGATATGTAATCATTAAGGAAGAGAGCGTATCCTTATATTTTTCAGCTTTCGATTTTAAATCTTCTAAATCAATATTGCCATAGTCATCACAGGCTACCACAACGACTTCCCCACCGGCCATTACAGCTGACGCTGGATTGGTACCATGAGCAGAAGATGGAATTAGCACAATATTCCTATGAGCTTCTCCATTATCCTGATGATAAGCTTGAATGATCATCAACCCCGCAAATTCCCCTTGAGCACCACTATTGGGTTGCAAGGAAGTAGCATGAAAGCCAGTAATTACATTTAAAAAATGCTCTAATTCCTGAATGATTTGAAGGTAACCTTTCGCTTGGTCATGCGGGGCAAAAGGGTGAAGGTTGGCAAACTCATTCCAAGAAAGTGGCTCTAATTCTACAGCAGCATTTAGTTTCATGGTGCATGAACCCAAAGCAATCATTGCATGGGTAAGCGAAAGATCTTTATTCTCTAAGCGTTTTATGTAACGCATTAACGCTGTTTCACTTCTATATTTAGTGAAAACTTCTTGTTGTAAGTAAGTGCTCGTTCTGATGAGCATACTTTGAATTTCAAACGCGGTAGTCTTTGTAATAGTGCGTTCAGAAATAGATTGAAAAACGGCTATAATCTCATTGACATCTTCGGAGGAAGTTGTTTCATCCAAAGAAATTTGAACGGTATGTTCAGTATAAAAGAAGTTTATTTCCTTCTTTAGAGCAGCTATTTTTAGTGCTTCCCCTTTATTCGTTTCTATGGTTATCGTATCGAAGAATGCGCGGTGCTTAACTTGAAAATTTAAGGATTCAAGAGCGGTGGCTAATTGCTTTGTTTGTTCGTGAATAGTATTGGCAATTGCCTGTATACCTTCTGCCCCATGATAAACGGCATACATCGCTGCAATATTTGCTAGAAGTGCTTGTGCTGTACAGATATTTGAAGTCGCTTTTTCCCTTCTAATATGTTGCTCTCTCGTTTGAAGTGCCATTCTTAAAGCCGGATTATTTAATCGATCAACCGAAACGCCAATAATTCTACCGGGAAGAACTCTTTTAAAATCTTCTGTGGTAGCAAAATAGGCAGCATGTGGCCCACCAAAGCCCATAGGAACTCCAAATCTTTGAGTATTTCCTACAACACAATCAGCACCCCATTCACCTGGTGCACTAATCAAAGCTAAACTCATAAGATCAGCAACAACGGCAACGTAAGCATTCAAGTCATGAACTTTATTTGTGAACATTGCGTAATCTTGAATGCTCCCTTCCGAATTTGGGTATTGAACCAATGCTCCAAAGAAATTTTGATCTAGGGCAATGGTTTGATAGTCGCCAATCACCAATTCAATATTTAACGGAAGTGCTCTCGTTTTTAAGACATCAATAATTTGAGGAAAGCAATGTTGGTCAATAAAAAATTTATTGGCTACAACTTCTTTTTTATTGTAGGCATTAAAAAACATAGACATGGCTTCCGCAGCTGCGGTGGCATCATCTAATAAGGAAGCATTGGCAATAGGCAATCCTGCAAGATCGCTTATGAGTGTTTGGAAATTAAGCAAGGATTCCAATCTTCCTTGAGCTATTTCTGCTTGGTACGGCGTGTATTGGGTATACCATCCTGGATTCTCAAAAACATTTCTTCTAATCACAGCTGGGGTAATAGTATTGTAGTATCCCATCCCGATATAGGTTTTGTATACTTTATTTTGACTAGCTTTCTTTTTTACTTCTTGCAAATAGCCATATTCCGTCAAAGCAGCTGGCAATTTCAAGTCACTAATCCGTATATTCTCAGGTATGGTTTTGCTTATCAACTCATCCATTGAATTGACTTCAATCTTTTCCAACATGGCTTGTTCATCTTGAGGTGAAATACCAATGTGCCTATATGCGAAAGAATTCAATTTTTGAATAGCCATTTATTATTTTTTTGCAAAGTTAAGACGTGACAAACCAATTTCATACTTAAATCCGGCTTATTGTCCACCGTTTTAATCTTTATGTGAATAACTGTTAAGAGAACTATTTAAGTAGTTAAAATGTTTTAAGTTTGTCCGACAATTTGACTATGAAAAAGACTTTACTTTTCACTATTTTGACCTTTTCACTATTTTTAATTGCCAATGCTCAAAAAATAAATACGAAGGTCATACAGTTTTCTGGATACATACTTACTCCGGATACCTTAATGGGTATTCCTTTTGTAACTATTCACATCAATAATACCTCGAGAGGTACAATTTCTAATCAGGAGGGGTTCTTCTCATTCGCTGCAAATGAAGGAGACACTGTAAATTTCAGCTCTATCGGTTTTCAAGCTTCCGAATATTATATCCCTACAAATCTTCAAACAAATAAGTATTCTATTGTGAAGTTAATGGCGGCAGACACCTTTTATATCGACACCGTAACCATTTATCCTTGGCCAACAAAAGAAATGTTTAAACAGGCCTTCTTGTCCCTTGAGATAGAAGAAACGGACGTGGACAGAGCCTTAAAGAATTTAGAGCGAGAATACCTAAAAGAAATGGGAGAGTCCATGGCAATGGATTCAAAAGAAAATGCGAATTATTATCTGAGATCTGAAGCTAAGAAATATTACTATGCTGGTCAAGCGCCTCCTCAAAATATCTTTAATGTTTTTGCATGGGCACAATTCATAGAAGCTTGGAAGCGAGGAGATTTTAAGAGAAGAAAATAGTACTGCGAGTTATTGTATACAGAATTGAAATATTTGTGTACCTTTATAAAAACCTCCATGTATGAAACGAATAATTACACTAGTATTATTTTCTTTCCTTACCCTACTTCAAGCCCAAACCGCTACCCAAGATGAAATCAATAAGCTGAAGGCTTTAGTTGAAGCGAAAGATTATAGATCAGCAATGGCTTTGGGTGATAAGCTAATAGGTGATGGAATTAAAGAGGGATATGTCAACCAAGCTGGTGACGTTTATCTAAATAGAGGCATTGCCAAATTCCAATTTGAAATTTATGATGATGCGATTATTGATTTTAAACAGGCTATTGCCTTTAATAGAAATCTCACTGAATCTTATCTATACATAGCAGAAATCTATTACGATTTGAGTAAATATTCAAGTGCATTAGAAAACATTATTTATTTTATAGCAAATCATCCAAACGATGTGCATGGTCTTGCAGTTAAAAGTAAATGTTTGTTGGAATTAGGTGAACCTATGGCTGCCAAAATAATTATCCAAAAAGCAATCGCCTTAGTTTCTTCTGAACCAGAGTTATATTATGTGCGATCTGCAATTAATAGTGCATTAGGTGAAGATGATAAAGCTTGTAAGGATGCGCAGATTGCTGTTAAATTTGGATATGAACCTGCACTTAATTTAGTTGCTGCTTTTTGTGATAAAAAGGAAGTTGAATAATTATTGATTGTATGCGAATTTCTTTATTGGTACATTTTTTTCTTTTGTTTCCAATCCTAAGTTTTGCCCAGAATAAAAAGTACATGGCTTTTGATGAAAATTGGCAAATTGCCAGAACGCCGGAACTCGCAGTTTATGCTTGCGAATGTTACACCGATGAAAATGGAAAATTTATAGGCACTTTTTCATGTTATCATAGCGTAATGGATGTGCTTGTTAAGGAATACCACTTTGATGGAGATATTCTTCATGGCTCAGTGAAGGAATTTTATCTAAATGGACAACTTAAGTTAGACGCCGAATACCAAGAGGGTAATCCTATAAATTCTTGGATAGAATATGATGAAAATGGTGATGTAATCTTACAAAGAAGTTTCGTGTCAAGTAGTACTTTGAGTAATTCTAATGCGATGAACACAACGCCGTATGAGATGTCAATGAGTCGTAAAAAGGAAGAACCTCCTATTTATACCACGGATTGTATTCGAATTAAAATTGACGATCAAAAATATAGTTGTAGTGATTTGGCAATTCAAAGTTATTTAAACAATCCGCCAATTCCAGACGTATTGAAGAATGACCCCAATTATTCTGGAAAAAGTTTTGTTTGTAATTTGCTCTACACTTTATCTGAAAAAGGGATTGTAACGAATGCCGAAATTATAAAATCTACAGGGGATGCTTTTCTAGACTTGTTAGCTGAAGCGCATGTTTTGAACATGGTTCCTTTTGAAGCAGCTAAACTTTATGGGATTCCTATTCCCTATAATATTCGGGCTCAAATCATTTTCAAATTCTAATTCATTGTACTTTTATTAAATAATCACTTATTTTCGTGGTTCAAATTAATTTTAAAGAAAGATGGGTAAAGTTTTAATCATTGGTGCAGGAGGCGTTGGCGCAGTCGTAGCCTTCAAATGTGCTGAAGTAAAAGAAGTATTTTCGGAAATCATGTTGGCAAGCAGAACCAAGTCCAAATGTGATAAAATAGCAGCGGATGTTGCAGCAAAATATCCGGATAGACCAAAAATTCAGACTGCTGTTGTGGATGCCGATAATGTGCCAGAGTTAGTGAAGTTAATTGAAAGTTTCAAGCCGAAAATGGTCATTAATGTGGCATTGCCCTATCAAGATTTAACAATTATGGATGCATGTCTAGCTACAGGAGTACATTATTTGGATACCGCTAACTATGAGCCTAAGGATGTTGCTAAGTTCGAATATAGTTGGCAGTGGGCCTATCAACAACGATTTAAAGATGCTGGCTTAATGGCCTTGTTAGGGTGTGGTTTTGATCCCGGTCAAACGCAGATTTATACAGCGCATGCAGTAAAACATCATTTTGATGAAATTCATTATTTAGATATAGTAGATTGTAATGGTGGGGATCACGGAAAGGCATTTGCTACCAACTTCAACCCAGAAATTAATATTAGAGAAATTACGGCTAAAGGCAGGTATTGGGAAAATGGTCAATGGCATGAATTTGATGCAATGAGCATTCATCAGCCGATTGAATATCACAATATTGGAGAAAGAGAAAGTTATGTGCTTTACCATGAGGAATTGGAGAGTTTAGTTAAAAATTTCCCAACACTTAAACGCGCTCGGTTTTGGATGACTTTTGGGCAAGAGTATTTAACGCACCTTCGCGTTATGGAGAATATCGGAATCACTAGCATCAAACCGGTTAAATTTAAAGGTCAAGATATCGTTCCTCTAGAATTCCTAAAAGCTATTTTGCCAGAACCTGGTTCTTTAGGAGAAAACTATGTAGGGGAGACTTCTATAGGTTGTTACATCAAAGGAATAAAAGATGGTAAAGAACGAACTTGTTTTGTTTGGAATAATTGCAAGCATCAGTCGGCTTATGAGGATACCTTAAGTCAAGGGGTAAGCTACACTACAGGCGTTCCAGCCATGCTAGGAGCCAAATTAATGATGACAGGAGAGTGGATGAAGGCTGGAGTTTATAATGTGGAAGAAATGAATCCAGATCCATTTATGCAGCAAGTTGGTGGCTATGGCTTACCTTGGAATGAAACGCTTGATGTGGAAGTACCCTTTTCGGATTACTAGTCGATATGAATTTTAAAAAAAGCCCTCTTGTTAGAGGGCTTTTTTTAAATCAATTTTTTCATCGCCATAATATAGCCTAAATGTACCGCTTCATGTACATTGTTGAAAGCGATAGCTTCTTCAATAGAATGAATCTCGTACCCATAACTAGTTAGGTACGTTTCATAGCTGCTAAACTTGCCTTTGCTATAATCAAGCTGCAATTTTTCAGGTAGTGAATTGAACAAATCAAGAATGATAGACCATTCAGAAGCACTTATTGCCTCTTCAAATGTTGTTCCTTTTTTGTACTTTTCGAGGAGGTCGTCCGGTACTAATAAATCATTAAAACTAAACTTATAGTGAAGTATTTGTTGGGTAACTAAAATATGAGCCACATTCCAGACAATGCTATTACTATAACCATTGGGGACGGTATTGAGTTGAGCTAAACTAAGCTCATTTACCAATTTAAGAACTACCACTCGGGTAGCAGAAAGTAAGTCGAATTCAGCTTTCATTTATTCTTTTCCTTTTTCTTCTAGACTGCAAGTATGCATACCAAAAATAGAATAAATCGGGCAGAAATTCAAAAAAGAAGTCACTAATAAAATAATGGCAACACCTAGAAGTACATAGCTGAAGGGGCGAGGGACAACTTCAAAATAGTTGAGTAAAGCAATTGCAATAACAATAACAAGTCTAATTAACTTGTCTGTTTTTCCCATATTTTTTTTCATAAAATTGGCTTTAGTGAAAGTTAAAGTTAATAATAAGAATCTTTAATTAAGATGATAAGTATCACAAAGAAGGATGCTTTACTTTTCTTTCCGCAAACGCCAAACACCCAAAACAGCTTCTCGGATAATGTTATTACTCATTTTGGATTCACCAAGAACTCGATCTGTAAAGATAATCGGCACTTCTTTTATACTGAAACCTTTGAGTTTTGCTTTGTACTTCATTTCAATTTGAAAAGCGTAGCCTATAAATTTAATTTTATCTAAGTCTATATTTTTCAATACTTTAGCCTTGTAGCATACGAAGCCGGCTGTACTGTCTTTAACCCCCGTCCCCAAAATAATTTCCACATAGAAGGAAGCAAATTTGGATAGAAAAACTCTAAACAAAGGCCAGTTTTCGAATCCACCTTCGCTTACATATCTGCTGCCAACGGCCACGTCATAATCTTGTTCTGCACAAGTCTTGTATAGATTTAATAAATCATTCGGATTATGTGAAAAGTCACAATCCATTTCAAAAATGTACTCAAATCCTTTTGTTAAAGCATACTTAAAACCTGCGATGTAGGCTGTACCCAAACCTAACTTTCCTTTCCGTTCGATTAACTGAAGCTGAGCGCCATAAGTTTTTTGCAATTCCTTTACTTTATTGGCCGTTTGATCTGGTGAATTGTCGTCAACAATAAGTACATCAAATTGCATAGGTAAACTAAACACCGTATGAATTATCTTTTCGATGTTCTCTATCTCATTAAAAGTTGGTATGATAACAAGCTTATTACTCACAACTGCAAACTTAGTTTAATTTCTTTTAATTTTTGTTTTGTGTGTAATGGGAAGTCACTTCGCAAAATCCATCCATAGTATCCGGGATCTTTTTGAAGTACATCTAAAACCAGAGAGCCCTTGTATTTACCAAAATTGAAGGAAGGCTTACCATCAATCATCGTTAATCGATTTGCAGTATCAATTTGATCTAGGTCATTTCTAGTTTCTCTATTAAGGGCATCTACATCATTCGGTAGCTCCTTATATTTTATAAGTTGCGCTAGAAATACTTCATGGGTAGCCACGACATCCGCTAAAGCTGAATGGGCATTTTCTAAATCTTTCCCACAAAAATATTTATATGCAGATGTTAAGTTGCGTTTTTCCATCATCACAAAAATATTTCTAACATCAATTAAATTGCGATTGTCAATTGAGAAGTTCTTGTCCACTCGTAAAAATTCTTCAACTAAAATGGGAACATCAAATCGATTAGAATTAAATCCACCTAAGTCGCATGGATTTAACAATTCAAAAAGTTCGTTGGAAAGTTCTGCAAAAGTAGGACTATCCAATACGTCCGCGTCGTAAATGCCATGAATCAAACTAGATTCTATTGGAATCGGAATCGGTGGTTTTACTAAATATCGATGTTCTGTGGTCGTTCCGTCAACATGCATGATGACAATGCCAATTTCAACTATTCGATCTGAAGTAAGATTTATCCCTGTCGTTTCTAAATCGAAAAAAGCAAGAGGTTTTTTGAGGTTTAACTGCATCTTGTAAAAATAGAATTAATAATATTATTTACCTACTATAATATCGAGTTTAGGATACTACTTTTCTTAACACATGTTAAAACGGTAATTTTAAAGAAGTCTAGTAATTGTTATTGGTTCAAGAATTGTTTCCAATCAAGCCCATCAAAACTGCCTGAGCTCATCAACAAAAAGACAGCTTCTTTCGAGAATTCTTTATTCAAAATTTTTATAAGCTCCTCTGGTGTTCTAGCAATCTTGATATTCTCTTGATGGAATGCTTGACGAATGGTCTCGTCCAGGATAGGCTCTTTTCTTTTGATTTCAAAAGCTTTTGCGCTCATGTAAATTATGGCTAGATCAGCACCTTGCATGGAATCTTTATACTGCTCTAAAAAAGCTTTATCTGTGCTACTAAACGTGTGCAGTTCCATGCAAGCGATGAGTTTCTTATCGGCAAATTGTTCTCTAACACTTTTTAAGGTGGCATCTAGTTTAGATGGAGAGTGGGCAAAATCGCGAAAGGCGATGATTTGCTGTTTATTTTCGATAGGCTCTAGTCGCTTAGCCGTTCCTTTAAAACTTGAAATGGCTTCATAAAAATCTGCTGAAGCAATCCCTATTGCTTCACAAGCTAGTCGAGCAGCTTCTAAATTTTCTAAATTATGCTTTCCGAATATAGCTAAAGCGTAGGTTTTGTTTCCAACCACTAGCTTGGTTTGCTCATCCTCAATGAGATAGCTTGGTGTGTCATAGAAGCGCAAACTACAACGCGCATTTTTAGCTATTTTTTGGAGCGTTTCATCTTTTTTAAACAGAATAGCGATAGCCTCAGGATTCATGTTTTTTAAGAAATCATCAAAGGTTTTTACATAGCCTTCCCAGGTAGGGAACACATTGACATGATCCCAAGCAACTCCCGTAATAATGGCTACATCTGGGTGGTAATAGTGGAATTTAGAAGTCATTTCAATCGGAGAGGAGAGGTATTCATCACCTTCCAGTACAATATAGGGAGCATCACTAATTTTAACACTCAAATCAAATCCAGCTAAAGAAGAACCTACTAGATAATCGAAATCAAAATCCAATTCCCGCATCACGTGCATAATCATTGCTGTTGTGGTAGTTTTACCATGACTACCCGCTACGACAATTCTCTTTTTGTTCTTCGCTTGCTCATATATGAATTCTGGAAATGAATATATTTTGATGCCTAAATCTTGCGCTTTTTTCAGTTCTATATTGTCTTGCTTTGCATGCATACCTAAAATGATTGCATCGATATTTTCGGAAATATGGGCTGAGTCAAATCCTATTTTCTTTGGTAATAAGCCTTCTTTTTCTAAATTTTGCTTAGCAGGGTCAAAAATAATATCATCTGAACCAGTAACATTATGCCCCAAATGCTTTAGGCAAATAGCCAAATTGTGCATAATTGCGCCTCCAATTGCAATAAAATGTAAGTTCATAGTTAGTTAGAATAATTTAATTAAGTAAATTAGCGTTTCAAAAGTAGATAAATAAAGTTAGAGTTATGAAAACGAGAAAATTATTAGTTGCCTTAGTAGGTTTATTTTTTATGGCTAGCGCCCTAATTTCATGTCACAGAAGTACTTGCCCAACGTTCGGAAAGGATAAAGCGGATTTAAGAATGGAAGTTAGAAGTTAAATCTAGTGCGCTACATTGGAGCCATATTACTTTTATTGCTGTTAACGTTCTCCTGTAAAGAAGATACGTTTATCGAAGAGAGTGATTTTGCTTATGCCTATCAACCGATGGAACTAGGACATTGGGTGGATTATGAAGTTGATTCTTTCTATTATTCTGACATTACAATTCCTCCCATTATCGACACCGCTCATTATTACATTCGGGAGTTGTTAGATACTACTTATGTTGATGCTTCTGGAGCAGAAGTCATTCGCGTAGAACAATACAAAAAGTACAGTTTGAATGATCCCTGGATTATTGAGGAGGTTGGGAGTTTTAAGTTGAATAAAGAAAATTTCCAACGTTATTTTAAAGATTTACGTTTTGTGAATCTTTTGTTTCCAGTTCGAGAGAACAAAGAATGGCAAGGCAATATTTTTATTGACGTAATGAATGAGGCCTCTTTGGAATATTTAGACGATTCTAAATATGATTGGCGATATCGCTATACTTATACCGATGAGCCAGTTCAAATAGGAAATTTTTTATTGGATAGTTGCTTGCAAGTTATTCAAATAGATGAAGAGAATTTATTTGAGAAAAAGTACAGTGAAGAAGTATATGCAAGAGGCATTGGCTTGGTAAGCAAGGAAATGATTATTTTAAATACTCAAGCACCACCAACTTCTCAAACTTTTTTAGAACGTGCAGAAAGCGGATTTATACTTCGGTATAAATTAATCGATTATAAAAATTGAAAAAATCTTCCACTTTATTTATTTTCCTTTGTTTGCAATCATTCTTATTTGCCCAGGATCAATTTTGGGTAGTTTTTAAAGACAAAAATCAAAGTGCATTTAATCTGCAAAATCCAGAAGAATTTTTATCTCCAAATGCTTTAAGTCGGCGTTATTTCTTTGATTTGCCTATTACTTTAAGCGACCTACCTATAAGTGTTTCTTATCTAAATCAAGTTATAGATATAGAAGCGATACCCTTAAAGGCTTCTAAATGGCTAAATGGAGTTTTGTTTGCCTCAGATAATCCAGACTTCCTCAAGGAAATTCAGGAATTAGAATTCGTTGCTTCGATTCAAAAAATAGATCAATCCCAAACGAAATTAGTGAAGCAAAAGTTTGATTATAATTCGGCTACCCAACTTTGCGAGGATGGGGACCCCGTTTATGGTTGCGCTTACATACCAATTTCCATGTTGCGAGGAGAATTTTTGCACCAACAAGGATTTAAAGGAAGTACTATTGACATTGCCGTGATGGATAACGGTTTTCAATTTGTAAATACAAACCGTTTTTTTGATAGCTTAAATTTGCAGAATAAAATTCATGGCGCATATAATTTTGTAGATAATAATCCCAATGTTTTTTCTAACGGAGATCATGGAGCTTATGTTATGTCTACTTTAGCTGCCAATATCAAAGACACCCTTTTAGGAACAGCGCCTTTAGGCAATTATTACCTGTTTACCACAGAAGATAATAATGCAGAAGGATTGGCTGAAGAAATCAATTGGGCTATGGCAGCAGAATGGGCGGATTCGGCTCTAGGGATTTGGGTGGTTGTAACAACATCTCTTGGCTATTCTCAGGGCTTTAGTGATCCTAGCACCAATCATACGTACGCGGATATGGATGGAAATACGACGATTATAACTAGGGCGGCTGATTTAGCTGCTCAAAAAGGAATGTTGGTGGTCAATAGTGCTGGAAATGAAGGAGAGACTTCTTGGAAGTATGTTTCAGCTCCCGCTGATGGAGACAGTGTCTTAGCAATTGGTGCAGTCGGTCCTGAAGGAGGGGCTGCAGCTTTTAGTTCTTATGGTCCCAGTGCTGATGGTAGAGTGAAACCAAATATTTCGACACAAGGCATAGGCGTCATTGCTGCTAAATACGACGGTACCTTGCAAAAAATTAATGGAACTTCTTTCTCTGGCCCAATTGCTGCGGGACTAGCAGCTTGCTTATGGGAAGCATTCCCTGCAAAAAGCAACATGGATATTTTTAAAGCAATAGAGCAAAGTGCTCATTTGTATTACGCTCCGGAAGAACAATATGGCTTTGGAATTCCTAATTTTTATCGAGCCTATGAAATCTTAAAATTATCGGAAACGAATGCGGCTCAAAACTTGCTTCTATTTCCCAACCCGGTGTCCGATTTTTTAAATGTTTACTTCTTGGCAGAAAGCGAAGGAGCGTATCAATTTTTAATATGCGATATGCAGGGAAAGATATGGCTAACAGAAGAAGCTAAAAAAGATGTTTACGAGCATGTTTTAAATTTAAAAGACCTTCCTAAAGGAGTGTATAGCATCTTTGTTAAGCAGGCGAAAAATAAATTTGAGTCGAAGTTTGTTAAACAATAAAAGTCTTCAAGAATTTAATTAAGGTATCGAGGTCTTCTTGATTCGTTACAAATCCCACAGAAATTCGAACTGCGCCTCTCATTCTGCCCAAAAGATTAATCAATTCAAGATAAGTAGCATCATCACCAATTGTATAATATTTCGCGAAATCGTGCGTAGTCAAACAATGGTTGATTTCATCGATTCCCGGATTACAAAAGCAACCTGTTCGGATTGAAATATTTAAGGCATTTGCTTCGGATTCTACTTGAGTAAAAGGAATAGGATCGCCCTGATTGTTAAGCACATTAAAAATAATGGTTCCTCCTCTGCTTTCAGTGTCTTTGGGACCGAAAGTTCCAATCAAATCATTGCCATTGGAATGCTTCAATTCTCGGAAAGTTTTTAATAAAAACGAAGTATGTTGAAGTACTCGATTCGTAATGTTGGGCATGCCAATCTTCTCAATATAATCTAAGCCATTTTTTATGGCTGGAATTTGCAAGTAGTTGATGGTTCCATCTTCAAAACGCTCATGGTTTTTAATCAATTTAAACATCGGTTCATTAACCGCTACAAAAGCAACAGTTCCCCCTGCAAACCATGGCTTTTGTAATTTATTAAAGGTATCTTTTCTTATAAAAAGACATCCAATACCCGTTGGATAGCCGAAGATTTTATAAAAAGAAATACTGACAAAATTGGCTTGATGTTGACTGAGGTCTAATTGGCAAGTTGGGACAAAAGCAGCGGCATCGAGTAAAACGTCCCAACCTAAATCTTGTGCTTTTTTAATCCAATTTAAATCATGCTTCACTCCGGAAACATTGCTTTGAGCAGGGAACGCTAATAATTTGTCTTTAGCATTTGTGTTTGCACTTAAAATTTCATTCAATTTTTGTTCATCAACTCTCAAACTGTCATAATGCATAGGACAATAGTGATAGTTGCTTTTTTTATTTTTACAAAATTCACGCAAGCCGTTTACCGAGTTGTGATTATCAGCAAACAAAGCAAGAACAGTATTTTCATTGAAAGGATAACATTCCCCTACTATTTTCAGAGCGGCTGACGCATTCGCCGTAAAAACACAAAAGTAATCATCGCTTGCTTTGAAAAATTCTAAAACTTTTGTTCTAGCTTCTTCTACTTTTTGGGTAGCTAATTTTGATGTTGGATTGGTAGAATGAGGATTTCCTAAAACATTCTCAGCAAGAAAATCATAGTGTTCTTTAAGCAAGCTTTCTGGATATAAATTACCTCCAGTATAGTCGAAATAGACTTGATTGTTTTTATCTAATCTAGCAAAATCATTTTTTCGGAGTTCTTCAAAAAAAACAGTGGATTTTGCTTCTTTAACATCATTAGAAAAATCTTTGGTATTCATTGCTATGCTTTACGGTACAAATATAAACAAAAGGACTTACAGATAAACTAATAATTGATATCGTGAAGAGCTTATTTAAACGATTTCGTTTAGAGGCTAAACACAAAACTAAGGGATAGTGTTCATTAACTTAATCGCTGCACAAATACAGCTAAATTGATTGCAAATGATGGTGAGCTCAAGCTCATTTATAGTTTAAGCTAAAGTGAGGTCTCTTTCCTTTAATTTCTTAATCTCTTTTCCCATAATGTAAAACCATAAAGGCGGGATTAGAGAAATAACCATCATTCCTGGATAACCCGTTGGCATTTGAGGGCTTTCATCAAAATGACGTAAGGTCTGATAAGGTCTGTTGGCAATGTAATGATGATCTGAATGTCTCGTTAACTCAAACAATAGAATTCTGCCAAAAGGATGATTCGAATTCCAAGAGTGAATAGGCAAGGTCTTTTCCCATGCACCATATTCATTTTTCTTTCTTCTCAAGCCGTAATGTTCAATGTAATTAACGGTTTCTAAAAGAAGAAATCCATAGATGGATGAAGCGATAAAACAGAGCATTGGAATCAAACCGAAAATAAAGAAGATTGCGGTGAGAAATGAGATTTGAATAAACTGATACCAAATCATTTCATTGCCAATAGAAAAGGCGGACTTACCTTGTTTGTTTAAGCGTTCATTTTCTATATGCCATGCACTAAAATAGCCTCCAACAACTGATCTTATCCAGAAAAAGTAGACAATTTCCCCTTCTTTGGATGAGGCTGGATCATCTGGAGTACTTACATTTTTATGATGTCCTCTGTTGTGTTCAATAAAGAAATGAAGGTAAAGAGAAGTCAGCAATAAAGACTTTGATAGGAATTGCTCATGCTTTTTGCTTCGATGTCCAAGTTCATGGGCTACATTAATCCCAAAAACACCACAAGCCAATCCAAGTGCGGATATAAATCCTACATATTCTACCCAGGTTAGTCCACCTTGACTAATGATATACATGCTATAAAAAACAAGAAAGTATTGAATAGGAACAATCAAATAAACCATGTAGTCATAGATTCTATTCTTCTTGCTTACCTCTTCTTCTATTTTGGTCATGTTTTTAGCGGAAGAAGGCAGTGCGGCATCTAAAAGCGGCACAAAAACAAAGGCGTAAATCATTCCCGTCCAAGTGTACCAACCGCCTAAATTTAAACAGATAAAAATAACTACGGGACTAATCAAAACACCCAAATATTTAAAAGAACTAATTTTCATAACAATCAAATTTATAGTTCAAATATAGAATAATAATTTTAAAAATGAACTAAAAATGGAAAAATAGTTTACTTTTGTTTTATGGGAAGAAAGGCCATTACGAAAGAGCGAATAAACAATCCAAAGAAGGAGTTAGAGATTATTCAACTATTGATAGCTTATTTAAGAACAAATAGTCTTTCCAATAGCAATATGGATGATATCGCCGCTGGATTGAATAAAAGCAAAGCAACTATTTACAAATATTTTAAGTCTAAGGAAGAACTGATTGATGCTGTGATAACTTATAAAATTGAAAAAATAGCTGCTTTTGTAAGCATTTTGCAGAATGTTGAAACGCCTTTTCTATTGCGATTGGAACAAAGCTTTAACTTGTTGGAAGAACACATAATTGATATCAGTAATGATTTTATAGATGATTTGAAGAATCAGTTTCCAAAAGTATATGCAAAAATTGAGTGGTTAATTCAATTGGCTGTAAATGAGCTTTCTAAGTACTATACTGAAGGAATGAAGCGCGGTGTATTTAACAGCTTAAATGCTAAAATGCTTTCTCAAAATGATTTTATTTTCTTTAGAACTTTAACCGATCCAGCGTATCTGAAAGAGAATAATTTAACGATGAGTCAAGCTTTTAATGATTTTTATCAAATTCGGTGCTTAGGAATTATTGCAAAAAGATAGGTAGTTAAAAGCAGTTTCATTATCTTTGCACCTCAAATTCAAAGACAGTTATCATGCAAACAAAAACAATGAATTACAAAGTTAAAGATATTTCCCTAGCCGACTGGGGAAGAAAAGAAATAAGATTGGCTGAGGCGGAGATGCCAGGCTTAATGTCATTAAGAGAGGAGTTTGGAGCTTCAAAACCTCTTAAAGGCGCTAGAGTAGCTGGTTGCTTGCACATGACTATTCAAACAGCCGTGTTAATTGAAACATTGGTAGAACTAGGGGCAGACGTTACTTGGTCTTCTTGTAATATTTTTTCAACACAGGATCATGCTGCTGCTGCTATCGCTGCTGTTGGTGTTCCTGTATTCGCTTGGAAAGGGATGAATGAAGAAGAATTTGATTGGTGTATTGAGCAAACTTTACATGCATTTAAAGACGGTGAGCCCTTAAATATGATTTTAGATGACGGTGGTGATTTAACTAATATGGTTTTAGATAGATTTCCAGAATTAGCAGCTGCAATCAAAGGTATCTCTGAAGAAACAACTACTGGTGTTCATCGTTTATACGAAAGAGAGAAAAATGGAACATTGATTCTTCCTGCAATTAACATTAACGATTCTGTTACAAAATCTAAGTTTGATAACAAATATGGTTGCCAAGAATCTTTAGTTGATGCAATTAGAAGAGCTACAGATTTAATGTTAGCCGGTAAAACTGCAGTTGTTGCAGGATATGGTGATGTTGGAAAAGGTTCTGCTGCTTCATTGAGAAATGCAGGTGTTAGAGTTACAGTTACAGAATGTGATCCGATTTGTGCTTTACAAGCTGCAATGGATGGTTTTGCTGTAAAGAAAATGGAAAATGTAGTTGGAGAAGTTGACATTATTGTAACTGCTACGGGTAATAAAGATATTATCAAAGGAAAGCATTTTGAAGCAATGAAAGACAAAGCTATTGTTTGTAACATTGGTCACTTCGATAATGAAATTGATATGGCTTGGTTAAATAAGAATTATGGTTCAACTAAGGATGTCATCAAACCTCAAGTTGATATGTATAATTTGAATGGTAAAGATTTAATTGTTCTTGCTGAAGGTCGTTTAGTAAACTTAGGTTGTGGCACAGGTCATCCAAGTTTTGTAATGAGTAATTCATTTACAAATCAAGTATTAGCGCAATTAGAATTATGGTTGCACCCTGAAAACTACGAGAATAAGGTTTATGTTTTACCTAAGCTTTTAGACGAGAAAGTTGCGGCTTTACATTTGTCAAAAATTGGTGTTGAGTTGGAAGAATTAAGTAAAGACCAAGCTGACTACATTGGTGTAGATCAAAAAGGTCCTTTCAAGCCAGATTACTACAGATACTAGGATTTTAATCCTTTGAAGCAAAAAAGGCATTCCATTTACTTGGAATGCCTTTTTTAATTTAGGCTTAGAGCAATTGAAAAAGTAATAATTTCCATACCTTTAGTAAGTAAATACATCTAGATGAATAAAAGAGTAATTATTGCTTTAGTTTTTTTTAGTTTCATGACGTTTTGGTTGATTGCTTGCTCCAAAAGTAAGAATTACATAAAAATTAGCGAACATGGACAGGGCCGTAGTCACAATACAGGACAAAATTGCATGAACTGCCATTATCAAGAAGGCCCAGGCGCGGGTTGGTATTCATTAGCAGGAAGTGTTTCCGGAAATTATCAAAATCATTCTATTAGAGTTTTTGATGCGCTAAGTCAAGACTTATTGGCTACGGTGGAAGTTGATCTTTTGGGTAATTTTTATACTACCGAGTCTATTAATTTCAGTAATGGCACAACTGTTGATATTGTTGATGGGCAAGGACAAGTAATAAAAGCGATGAGCACCATTGTTACGAATGGCCAATGCAATCTTTGTCACAACAATAATTTTCAAGATGAAATAATTATACCATGAAAAAACTAATTTTAATATTTACGATAGCGATTGCTTTTCAGACAAGCGCACAAGAAAAAACGGAGTGGTTGACTGACATGAAGGCCGCTCAGCAAGAAGCAAGTGCTTCAAATAAAAATATCCTAGTTTCATTTTCGGGTTCAGATTGGTGTGGAAACTGCATTCGGTTAGATAAGGAGCTTTTTCAAACTGCCGATTTCCAAAAATATGCAAAGGAACATTTAGTCTTATTAAAGTTAGACTTCCCAGCTAAAAAGGCGAATAAGTTAACTGCGAGCCAGACGGAACACAACGACAAATGGGCAGAAGTCTATAATAAGAATGGCACCTTTCCTTTAACTTTACTCATCGATAAAGCTGCGAAACAACTCGGAATCATGAAGTTTCCGTTGACATCCGTTGAAGCCTATCTGAATAGTTTAAGAACCATAAATAAGTAGCATACTGAAATGAAAGCTTTGCTCTTTGTTTTCTTGATGCCTCTTTGCTTGCAGGCTCAACAGTTGTTATCTTATTCAAAAGATACCCTGTTGATGGGGTCTACGTTTACTTTTACAGCCTTACATTCTAATTACGAACTTGCTCAAAAGGCAGTTCATCTAGGTATTTCAGAAGTGGTGCGCATAGAAGCTTTGATTTCTTCTTGGAAAGCGACTTCTCAAACTTCTGAAATCAACAGAAATGCGGGAATGAAAGCTGTTTTGGTTGATAAAGAACTCTTCAATTTGATAGATAGAAGTCTTAAAATTTCACAATTATCACAAGGCTATTTCGACATTTCATTTGCTTCAATAGATAAGATTTGGACCTTCAAAGGTCAAATTCAAGAGCTGCCAAGTGACGCTGTTCTTGCCGCTTCGGTGGCCAAAATAAATTACAAGGATATTATTTTAGACAAAGTATCTGGAACGGTTTTTTTGAAGAATATGGGGATGAAAATCGGTTTCGGAGCTATCGGTAAAGGATATGCCGCAGATATGGCTAAAGAGGTGATGCTTAATTTAGGTATAGAGAATGGCGTAGTGAATGCGGGAGGGGATCTACTGGCTTGGGGTTATAAATCCAATGGGAAGGCTTGGAGTATCGGAATTGCGGATCCTAATGACAAAAACCGAGTACTTTCCAATATCGAAATTACGAATCAAGCCATCGTTACCTCAGGGGATTATGAACGCTATGTTTTGATTAACGGTGAGCGTTATGGTCATATCATCAATCCGAAAACTGGTTTGCCTGTGAAGGGCATTTCAAGTGTCACTGTCATAGCAAATTCAGCGGAAATAGCAGATGCCTTAGCCACAACGGTTTTTGTATTAGGACAAGAGGAAGGATTAAAATTGATTGATCATTTAGACGGGGTAGAGTGTATTGTTATTAACAGTAAAAATAAAATCTTATATTCGAAGGGCGTTAATTTAAACCTAGTTCCGCATGATTAAATCTTACCTTTTTATGTTCCTATTGCTCTTGGTCCTAATGACTTCCTGCACTAGCGTGAAAGCTTATCAAAAAATGTATATTAATGATGTCGATATGCAATTATCCGATTCCCCATTAAAAAGCTATGAAAATGGGTTTCAATCTTATAGAGAAGGGGTTTCTGGCGGAAATGGTGGCAAAACTGGAGGAGGTTGCGGATGCAATTAAAAGCTAAATTAGTTTGCTGTTTTTTATTCATTTTATCAAGTACTTTATGGGCTCAAGAAATGGATACAACTAAAATTCATTTAGAAGACATCAGCATTGATTTTCTGTTTAATTATTACGACCAGGAGGGGATTCACTCACCTGTAACAGGCGGAAGAGGAACGGAAAAGCTAACAAATGTAGCTCCTTCAATTATCGTCAATATTCCTTTGGATACGGTAAGGTCAATTTCATATAGTGGTGGTGTAGATTACTATACTTCGGCTTCTTCAGATAATATTAACAATCCATATTTAGAAGTGGATCATATTTCTTCTGCTTCGAAAGATGATTTTAGAATTTATTCTAATGTAGGTTTTAAACAAAAGAACAAAACGAAGAAGACCTCTTATAGCGCTTTCTTAGGTATGTCTTATGAATTTGACGTAACGTCTGTTTCTATCGGGGCAGGCTATTCAAAGCTTTCTAAAGATGAGAATAAAGAATTTTCTATCAAAGGATCTTATTACCTTGATAGTTGGAAATTGATCTATCCAATCGAACATCGAAATGGGAATGTGGCCATTCTAGATAATAACTTGCGACACTCATTCAATTTATCGATAGTTGAATCTTGGGTTATGACTAAAAGAATGTCCGCATCTGTTAACTTAGATTTAGTAGCACAGAATGGCTTACTCTCCACACCTTTTCATCGAGTCTATTTTTCAGATTATAATATGGATGAATTTGGGAATCCATTAGATTCAAAGGCGAGTTTAATCAACTCTCAAGTAGAGAAATTACCAAGTTTCCGGTTTAAATTGCCCATCGGGGTTAGATACAACTACTACATTGCCGACTTCCTTATTTTGAATGCCTATTATAGGTTCTATTGGGATACATGGAATGTAATGGGGAATACTTTTCAAATTGATTTGCCTATAAAGATTAAGAATTTCATGAGAATTTATCCTTTTTATCGATTCCATTATCAAACTGGAGCCAACTATTTTGCTCCTTTTGGGGATCATTTAAATACAGAGCCATATTATACCTCAGATTTTGACTTATCTAGCTTTACAAGCCATAAGTTTGGTTTAGGATTAGGAATCTCTCCACTTTATGGCGTCTTTAATTTTAAAAGTAAAGACAGGAAAACAACAAACATGCTGAAAAGTATTGATTTTAGATACGCGCACTATATAAGAAGTGACGGATTGACCGCTAATCTCTACAGTATTGGCCTGAATTATTTAATTAAGCGCTAAGCAGGAATGCTGCGTTTCTTATTGTTAAATCACCAGCAATGGCTTTTATAAATTGCATAAACAAATTTGAATGTCAACTAAGTTATCTGTTAACATAAATAAAATTGCACTGCTAAGAAATGCTAGAGGTGCTCAAGTTCCGGATGTTTTAAAGTTCGCGTTAGATTGTGAACGTTTTGGAGCAGATGGCATTACGATTCATCCTAGACCAGATGAAAGGCATATAACAAGAAAAGATGTTGAAGAATTATCGACTGTTTTTCCTAAGACAAATTGTGAATTTAATATTGAAGGTTATCCAAGTGACGATTTTATTCAAATGGTCATTAAGTCCAAACCAAATCAAGTGACTCTAGTGCCTGACGCACCAGATCAGTTAACCTCCGATCACGGCTGGGATGTACAATCCAACTTTAGCTTATTAAAAGCGTCTTTGGACGAATTCCACAAACATAAGATAAGAGTTTCATTATTCATGGATGCCGTTCCGATGCAGTTAGAATTAGCCAAAAAAGCAGGCGCGGATCGAATTGAATTTTATACGGGGCCGTATGCGCATGATTACGATACCTTCAGGAACAAAGAAGCTATTGTTCAAGGCTTTAAATCGGTGCTTCCTTTGTTAAAGGAATTGGAAATAGGCATTAATGCAGGGCATGACTTAAACTTAGACAATTTACTATTTTTAAAACAAAATATTCCTGAGGTGCTTGAGGTATCTATTGGTCAGGCTTTTGTTCGAGATTGCTTGTATTATGGATTAGAAAATACAATTCATATGTATAAACGCTTATTGGTATGAAAACTATTTTAAGATTTTTTTTTAGCATCTATGCTGCTATGGTCTTTATGTTTTGGATTGCAATAGCCTACTTTGCCTATTTGATAACAAGCTTGTTTTTTGGAAATAAAAAAGACCGAGAATATTTAATCTTTTTATACCGCAAGATTGGGAACGCAATAACTACTTGTAGTTTTTTAAAAGTCAAAAAAGTGATTCATACTTCGCTGGATAAGGAAGAAAGCTATGTGGTTGCGAGTAATCATCAAACGATGATGGATATTCCGGCCAATGTAGTGGGTTCACCAGATGAAGTCCTGTTTAAATTTTTGGGGAAACAAGAAGCGGATAGGGTGCCATTTTTTGGGTATCTTATTCATAAATTATTCATTTTAGTAGATCGAAAAAGTGAAACTTCTAGAAAGTCATCTTTTATAAAAATGAAGCGAGAAATGGAAAATGGTTATTCCATTTTAATTTATCCAGAAGGAACTAGAAATCGAACATCCGAACCCGTAAAAGAATTTTATGACGGGGCGTTTAGATTGGCAATAGAAATGCAAAAACCGATGTTAGTGAATACGCTTGTTGGCATCAAAGAATTAAATCCACCAACAGGTTTCTTTACCTATGAACCAGGAACAGTTTATTCGCATTGGGATGGGCCAATTATTACGAAAGGAATGACCTTAGAAGATTTGCCAGGTTTGAAGAAACAAGTGGCCAATGTCATGATTTCTAGATTAAGTTAAGGCTTGAATGGCAATGGCTTTTAATCCAATTGCTTTCATCATTTTTGAACCAATATCATTTCCAAGGACTCTTTATTCAAAATTCGATTTTCAAAAAGTATAATTGTCGAACGAAATGCTCGTTTCTTTCGTCTTAATTGCATTGCCTGTAACGGTTTGCAGCTAAAAGAAGTGGCGGTTTTGGAACACTAAACTGTCTATACCCACCAAACTTTATTTGTTGCACAACTGTTTATATTCGCACTTCTGCCGCCATTTTTTTAGGTGCTGTTAGCCATAGTGCACCTTTTCGTTGTTCGGTCGTTTCAATTGTCGGTGATTACTAATTTGTCTACCGCTAAAGTTGTGTTGTCCTCTGTCAGCCGAATAAAATACGGTCCGCCTGATAAATTGTCCCTTGATATGTAAGCTTCCCCTAATTAGGACTGCTTATTATTACAAAATTAGGTTTTTTTTCGTTTAAAAAGGAATTGATTTTTTTCGTTCTGTGGTCATAAATGAAAATCAGTTCCTTTTTTAAATGAGC
>Ga0335398_10000538_pt1 | contig 66368 bp, 54 predicted proteins | sample BON03_FD_205742 | JGI IMG/M metagenome (GOLD analysis project Ga0335398, IMG submission 205742) | Freshwater microbial communities from Lake Bonney liftoff mats and glacier meltwater in Antarctica - BON-03 (spades assembly) (version 2) | ecosystem: Environmental > Aquatic > Freshwater > Ice >... | reverse complement strand
CGGTAGTGATCGTTGATGCTAATGCGGGTACGGTGAAATACACGCCGAACGCGAACTTCAATGGCACGGATACCTACACTTACACGGTCACCAGCGGGGGTAAAACTGAGACCGCAACGGTAACGGTGACGGTCAATGCGGTGGATGATGCCAGCGTGATGGTGGCTGACACCAACACGGTGAACGAAGACAACCCAGCCACGGGCAACGTGCTGAGCAACGACAGCGATGTGGACAACACGCTGAGCGTGGCCAGCTTCACAGTGGCCGGCAGCGCCACCGTGCACACCTTTGGCCAGACCGCGACGATCGCGGGCGTGGGCACGCTGACGATAGCGGCCGACGGCGGCTACACCTTCACGCCGGTTGCCAACTACAACGGCACGGTGCCGGTGGCGAGCTACACGACCAACACCGGCAGCACCAGCACGCTGGCCATCACGGTCACGGCGGTGGATGATGCCAGCGTGATGGTGGCTGACACCAACACGGTGAACGAAGACAACCCAGCCACGGGCAACGTGCTGAGCAACGACAGCGATGTGGACAACACGCTGAGCGTGGCCAGCTTCACAGTGGCCGGCAGCGCCACCGTGCACACCTTTGGCCAGACCGCGACGATCGCGGGCGTGGGCACGCTGACGATAGCGGCCGACGGCGGCTACACCTTCACGCCGGTTGCCAACTACAACGGCACGGTGCCGGTGGCGAGCTACACGACCAACACCGGCAGCACCAGCACGCTGGCCATCACGGTCACGGCGGTGGATGATGCAGCCACCTTTGGCGGGGCCACCAGTGGCACGGGCGCGGAGGATGGTGGGGCGATCACGGGCACACTGACGGCCAGCGACATAGATGGTCTTACTGATGGCAGCTACTTTACGGTGACAGGGGCGGCCAGCAACGGGGCGGCGAGTATCAATGTGGCCACGGGTGCGTGGACGTATACGCCCAACGCGGACTACAACGGTGCAGACAGCTTCACAGTAACGGTTACCGATGATGCGGGCAACACTACCACGCAGGTGATCAGCCTGACGGTTACCGAGGTGGTGGACATTGCCAGCGATACGGCCAGCGTTGATGAGGACACGGCGGCGGGTGTGACCACGAATGTGAGGAGCAACGACAGCTTTGAGGGTACGCCGGTGATTACGGCGGTAACCCAGGGGGGCAACGGGGCGGTAGTGATCGTTGATGCTAATGCGGGTACGGTGAAATACACGCCGAACGCGAACTTCAATGGCACGGATACCTACACTTACACGGTCACCAGCGGGGGTAAAACTGAGACCGCAACGGTAACGGTAACGGTGACGGTCACGGCGGTTAATGGTACGCCAGTGGCAAATGCAGATGCGGTCACTACTGCCGAAGACACACCAGTGACCATTAATGTGCTGGCTAATGACACCGACGCTGATGGGGACACGCTGAGCGTTACGGCGGCCTCTGCCAGCAACGGCACGGTCACCATTAATACGAATGGCACCCTTGCCTATGCACCGAACGCGAACTTCAACGGCAGCGACACGATCAGCTATTCAATCAGTGACGGTAAAGGCGGCACGTCCACCGCAAGCGTTACCGTTACGGTGACAGCGGTGAACGATGCGCCAGTCGCGAATGCAGATGCCGCCACCACAGCGGAAGATACGTCAGTGACCATCAGTGTGCTGGGCAACGACACCGATGCTGATGGCGATACGCTGAGCGTTACGGCGGCCTCTGCCAGCAACGGCACGGTCACCATTAATACGAATGGCACCCTTGCCTATGCACCGAACGCGAACTTCAGCGGTAGCGACACGATCAGCTATTCAATCAGTGACGGTAAAGGCGGCACGTCCACCGCAAGCGTTACCGTTACGGTGACAGCGGTGAACGACGCGCCAGTCGCGAATGCAGATACCGCCACCACGACGGAAGACACGCCAGTAACCATTAGTGTGCTGGGTAACGACACCGATGCTGATGGCGATACGCTAAGCGTAAGCGCTGCCTCTGCGGGCAATGGTACGGTCAGCATCAACGCGAACGGCACGCTTGCCTATACGCCGAACCCGAACTTCAACGGTAGCGACACAATCAACTATTCAATCAGTGACGGTAAAGGTGGTACAGCCTCGGCCAGCGTTACCGTAACGGTGACACCGGTCAATGATTTACCGGTTGCTTCCAGCGGCAGCGTCACCGTTGACGAGAATTCTGAGCTGAACGGAACCGTGCCGGCAGCTACAGATAGTGATGGCACAGTAGTCAGTTACACGCTGGTGAACGGGCCCACTGCGGGCAGTCTAAGCTTTGCCGCCAATGGTAGTTACAGCTTTGTGCCAGGCGCTGACTTCGATGATCTGGCAGTTGGTGAGCAGCGTGAAGTCAGCTTCACCTATCTGGCAGTTGATAATGAAGGTGGCAGCAGCAACCCTGAGACTATAACTATCATCGTAACTGGTGTGAACGACGCACCAAATGCTGCAAATGATGCGCTGGTAACCGAAGAGGATACTGAGCTGCAGATTGCGTTTGCTGATTTGCTTGGCAATGACAGCGACATTGACGGTGATACGCTGACTATCAGCAGCTTTACGCAACCAGCCAACGGAACGCTGGTCGACAATGGCGCTGGCGGTTTCAGCTATACGCCGAATGAGAACTATCATGGCGCCGATAGTTTCACTTATACCGTGAGCGATGGTCAGGGCGGCACCAGCACGGCGACGGTGTTACTGACGGTCAACCAGGTTAATGACGCGCCAGTGGCTAGTGCGGATGAAGCAATAACCGATGAAGATACCCCAATCACCATCACTGTGCTGGACAATGACAGCGATGCGGATGGCGATACCTTGAGTGTCACTGCTGCCTCTGCGGGTAATGGTACAGTCACCATCAATGCTGATTGCAGCCTTGCCTATACGCCAAACGAGAACTTCAACGGCGCTGATACCGTCACCTACACGGTCAGTGATGGCCAGGGCGGCACTGATACCGCAACGGTTACTGTGACTGTGACCCCGGTGAACGATGCGCCAGTGGCTGGCCCGGATACAGCAACCACTAATGAAGACACACCGGTCACTATTGCCGTGCTGGACAACGTCACTGATGTGGATGGCGATACGCTGAGCGTTACTGCCGCCTCTGCTCGCAATGGCACGGTTACCATTAATCCTGATGGTACCGTCACCTATACTCCGGCTGAGAACTTCTTCGGCACTGACACCATCACTTACACCATCAGTGATGGTCAGGGTGGCACGGCGACGGAGACAGTGACCGTTACTGTTACTTCAGTCAATGACGCGCCCGTGGCCGTTGCGGATGCGACCGTGACCGATGAAGATACCCCAATCACCATCACTGTGCTGGATAATGACAGCGATGCGGATGGCGATACGCTGAGTGTCACTGCTGCCTCTGCGGGTAATGGTACGGTCACCATCAATGCTGATGGCAGCCTAGCCTATACGCCAAACGAGAACTTCAACGGCGCTGATACCGTCACCTACTCGGTCAGTGATGGCCAGGGCGGCACTGATACTGCAACAGTTACTGTGACTGTGACAGCGGTGAACGACGCACCAGTGGCTAACCCGGATGCAACCACAATCGATGAGGACACTCCAGTCACCATCGATGTGCTGGCGAATGATACGGATGTTGATGGCGATACGCTGAGTGTCGTAGCTGGCAGAGCTGACAACGGCAGCGTGACGATTAATTCGGATGGTTCGATTACCTACCTGCCGAATGCCAATTTCAATGGCTCCGACACCATCACCTATGCGGTCAGTGACAATAGTGGCGGCACCACCACGGTATCCTTCACGATCACAGTACTTCCCGTTAATGATGCGGCATCAAGAACCGGCACTGCGCAAGGCAGCGTGACTGAGAATGTGAATGTGGTGGCGGGCAACCTGAGCTTCACTGGCACTATGGCAGTGACCGATGTCGATGGCCCGGCTGAAGCTGCATTTTTGACGGGATCTGAAAACGTCAGGTCCAGCCCCGGTACGCTAGGAACACTGCAGATAACTGAAACAGGACAGTGGAGCTATACCGTCCCCAACAGTCAGGTATTGTTCCTGCGGCAGGGCGATACAAAGGTAGAGACCTTCACGGTGCGCAGTGTCGATGGCACCGAGCAGGTCGTCACAATGACCATCAGAGGTGTAAATGAAGCACCTGTCATTGTCGACACTCCGCCTGCGCCGGTCGTGACGCCGCCGGCTCCGGTCAGACCGCCAGAGCCTGCGGCAGTGGCCACTGGTTTGCCAACTCGTGGCCCGGTAATCAATTCAGGCATCAGCCTGGGAATGGCGACTAATGGTCTTTCTAGCTTCGGTGGAATGAATTCCGACCCCGCGATGCGCCTGGCTGTTAACAGTGCGGATTTTGCGTCGGAGTCCGTTGAGATTGCAATCTGGCAACCGTTGGTTATTCCAGCTATCGAAGAAAATCTGCAGGTGATGCGCGGAATGCCTGATCAGATTCTGGATGCTTCCATGATGCAGCTTGGGCGCAGTTTCATAGTACCGGGAGATGCGTTTGCGCACTCCCGGCCGGATGCGGAAGTTACTCTGCGAGCTGAATTGGTGGATGGTACGGTGCTGCCACCATGGATCACACTGGATGCCGAAAGCGGACAGTTTAAATTTGAATCACCGGAAGATTTCCGTGGTGAGATTCGGATTACGCTGATTGCCCGGGATAAAGATGGCCGTGAGGCGACTACAGTATTCCGAGTGCGGGTGGTGGATGAAATTGATGCTAATGCCGCTGCAGGTCGTACGGGATTGATCCAGCAATTAGTCAACGCGGGACAGCAGGAAAGCCCGCTGACAGCACAGTGGATGGCAGAATCTGCCAGAGAGGCCTCATTATGACAGAGAAAATAGCTGGGAATTCGCGTCCGCTGCTGGCGCTGCTCGATTTGGGTCGTCGTGCCAGGCAGGCGGATGATGCGGCGGTACTGCGTTTCCTGGCCGTCAATGACTCACACAATATGGCCAAGTATCGGCAGGCAGGCTTGTGGCTGGAGGGACTGGGCGTGCAGGCGATGTCAGGTGTGGTACAGGTGGAGGCCAATGCACCTTATGCCTTGTGGTTGAATAAAGTATGTCGGTATTTGTTTAGCAAGCACTCCAAGGTTTCCGCCATCGATGCGCGCGATCTGCCGGAAAATCTGGCTAGTGAATGGGGAGATTGGCTCCCCAATTACAGTCTGTGGTTACCATTCACAGCAGAGAATGACATCGATGCTGAGGTGGCTGGTGGTCTGCTGCTGGTGCGTGAAATGCCATGGACTGAGCCGGAAAAGGCGTTGCTGATCGAATGGATGGACCTGTGGGCACATGCCTGGTTCACCCTGCATCGTGCCACTGGTTTAAGCTGGAAACACCTGGTGTGGAACCTGTTCAGTATCAGGAAGGCGCGTACCAGCATGCCTTGGTACCGGCGTCGACTGGTCAGATTGGTGGCCTTAACGGTGCTGGCGCTGAGTATCCCGGTGCGTTTGTCAGTGATGGCGCCGGGGGAGTTGGTACCAGCCAATCCTGCAGTTATCCGCTCACCATTGGAAGGCGTATTGTTAGCGTTTCATGTGCAACCCAATCAACAGGTGAGCACCGGTGATCTGCTGTTCGGGTTTGATGAGGTGCTTATACGCAGTCGTCTAGAAGTGGCTCAGTTTGCTCTCGCCACCACTGAGGCTGAGTACCGGCAGGCTGCCCAGCAGGCATTGTCAGATCCGCGCTCCAAAGCGATGCTGGCGACATTGACTGGTAGAACTGAAGAAAAGCGTGTCGAGGTCAGCTTTCTTGCCGAACAATTGGGGCGGGCACAGGTCATTGCGCCGCGTGATGGTATAGCGCTGTTTGATGATCCCTCGGAATGGGTGGGTCGCCCGGTGGTTATTGGTGAGCGCATTATGCGTATTGCCGATTCCGGGGATATGGAAATTGAGGCCTGGTTACCACTAGCTGATGCCATTCCCCTGCGCGAGGATGCCGATATTTCCTTGTATCTGAATTCCAGCCCATTGAATCCGGTGAAGGCGAAGGTGCGTTATCTCGCGCACGATGCGGTGGAACGCCCGGATGGCACCTATGCTTATCGTTTGCGTGCCACCCTTGATGGTCCAGTGGTTCATCGAGTTGGCTTGAAAGGTACGGCGCGGGTAATCGGGCGTCGGGTTCCGGTTGCCTATTGGATTTTGAGACGACCAGCCGCCACCGTGCGTGCCTGGATAGGTTGGTAAGCCCATGGAATTGCCCTTGCTGCGTGAGGAACTTGATCTGCTGCCGGGACCGACGCTGCCCGACGGTCAACCCAGTTGGACGTTGCACGATCCCGATCGTAACAAGTTCTTTCGCATCGACTGGCTGACTTTTGAAATACTCAAGCGCTGGTCACTCAGCGATATGCAGATCATCGCAGACAGCATAGCTACCGCTACAACCATTCATCCAGAACAGGGGGATGTTGAACAGGTAGTAAAGTTTCTTGAAGAAAACCAACTGGTAATCCCAAGAGGTCAGGACAGCGCCAGCAAACTCGCCGACCGACTGGCGAAGATTCAGGGTTCGCCGCTGAAATGGCTGTTGCATCATTATCTGTTTTCCCGGGTTCCACTGTTGCGCCCTGACCGCTGGCTGGAACGTATGCTGCCACTGGTTCAGCCCTTTTACACACGGGGCTTTTTATTATTGACCTTGATCGCCCTCAGTATAGGCGTGACGCAGATAGCCAGGAATTCCGACACTTTCTGGACATCACTGGTTAACACCTTTAATTTTTCCGGCCTGTTTGCCTATGCGATAGCACTGTTTGCAGTGAAACTTCTGCATGAACTGGGGCATGCGTTCACGGCTAAAAGGCTGGGTTGCCGTATCCCGGCCATCGGTGTGGCGTTTCTGGTGCTATGGCCGATGGCATATACCGATACCAATGAAGCCTGGCGTCTGGTTAACCGATGGCATCGCCTGCAGGTCTCCATCGCAGGTATTGCCACTGAACTGACCATTGCAGCCTGGGCAGTGTTTGCCTGGGGTCTGCTGCCGGATGGGGAACTGCGCAGTGCCGCCTTCGTGCTGGCAACCACCAGTCTGGTAGCCACATTGCTGATTAATGCCAGTCCTTTCCTGCGTTTTGATGGTTACTTCATTCTCTGCGATCTGGTGGATATGCCCAATCTGCACGGGCGCTGCTTTGCGCTGGCGCGTTGGAAACTGCGCGAATGGTTATTTGCGCCGGGTGAAGCAAAGCCCGAACATTTTTCCGCCCGCAAGCAATTCTGGATGATCGCATTTGCCTGGGGAACCTGGATCTACCGATTAGTGGTGTTTCTGGGTATTGCTCTGCTGGTGTATCACTTTTTCTTTAAAGCAGTGGGGATTTTTATGGCTATCGTGGAAATCAGCTGGTTTATTTTGTTGCCAGTGCTTAGTGAGCTGAAGGAGTGGCGGGCGCGCTGGCCAATGCTGCGGAAAAGCGGCGTAAGCCGCCGCCGCAGTCTGCGTGCGCTGGTGCTGGTGCTGGTGAGTTTGTTTCTGCTTCCCTGGCCAGGGCGAATCGACGCCTCGGGTATGCTGCGCCCGCTTGAAATTTGGCCGGTTTTTGCACCGGGAGGCGCATTGGTGACGCGCTTTGATTTTCGCGAAGGCAGCGACATTGCGGCAGGTAGAGAGCTGATTGGACTGCAGGCGCCACAGCTGGAGGCAAACCGGGAGATTGCGCTGGCACGCGTGGAATCCACTCGCTGGGCCGCAGCCTCGTCCGGGTTTTCGCAGGATTCCCGCGAACGCCTGCTGGTAAATCAGCAGCAGTGGGCGATGGCAGAAGCGGAACTGGCCAGTGTCAATGAAGATCTGGCGCGTTACCGCCCGGTAGCTCCGTTCAGTGGTCGACTGCGGGATATTGATCCGGATCTGAAACCAGGTCAGTGGCTGATGGCTAATGAAAAGATTGCAGTACTAATAGGCCCACGCGCGATGCAGGTGGAGACCTATCTCAGTGAGGACTCGGTTAAACGGATCCGTGTCGGCGATGAGGGCATATTCCACATTGACAGTCGTACAGGTCCGGTGTTGAAGGTGCAGGTCGCCAGCATCGATGCGGATGCCAGCCGGCTGTTGCCCGATGGCATGCTTACGGCACAGGCCGGCGGCCATATTTTGATCAGGGATAGTCAGAGGGGTAAGGTGCCTGAGCTGGCAATGTACCGTGTGATGCTCGATGTTGAGGCAATACCGGAAGGGTTTGAGGAGCAGATCTGGCGCGGCCGGGTGGTCATCCGGGGTGCCGCTGAAGCACCAGCAGCGCGTTATCTGCGAAACATCATTGCGGTGCTGGTGCGTGAATCGGGATTATAGAGTTCTAATTATCAATCCCATTGTTGTGCGCGTGGCCGAGTATGCTGCTGTTGCTGTTTATGTGCGTTGCTGTCTACGTTCCTGTGTACAGAGGGGGGCAGTGAGTGTAAAACTAAGTGCTGGAATAAATCCGCTTACGAGCAGCAGGCAATGGCAGACCAGCACCAACAAGTTTTTCCGGGCCTCGCGGCAGGCAGTCGTGAAATCTCCATCGGCCGTCTGCAAATCCGTTTTAACTGGCTCATAGCACTGTGTGTGCTGCTGTCCTGCGCCCTGTTCATTAATCTGGGTTTCTGGCAACTGGGGCGGGCGGCGGATAAACGACAGTTGCAGCGCGATGCCGCCGTGCAGGAACAGGCTGAACCTGTCGCACTGGAAAGTTTGTTTGCCGTTTCAAGTGCTGCCGGTTCTGCCGGTTCTGCCGGTGCTGCCGGTGCTGCCGAGGAAACCGCCGCCACATTGAATAATCGTCGAGTCTCCCTGCGTGGCGAATACGTCAACGATGCTGCCTTTCTGGTGGTGTTTCAGTTCTTTCAGGGCCAGCCGGGTTTCGAGCTGATCAGTCCGTTTCGGCTGAGCTCGGATGGTTCGCTGGTGATGGTCAGTCGCGGTTGGATTGCGCCCGGACCCGATGCGGACAGTCTGCCGGTGATCCAGGCCGTTCAGGGCCAGCAGACGCTGATTGGACAATTATATGTGCCGGACCTGGCTAGCGTTGCGGGTCAGGTAGCAGAGCGCGAATGGCCGGTGCGGGTTCGACGTCTGCATATACCGCAGGCGGAAGCGCTGCTGGGCGAGCCGGTCTATCCCTGGCAGGTGCGCCTGAATACAGGCTCGCCGGGTCTGCTGGCGCGGCACTGGCCGACAGTAACAATAAGCATCCGCAGCAATATCGGCTATGCGTTGCAGTGGTTCAGTTTTGCGCTGCTGACGGTGGTGGTCAGTCTGTTGATGGGCAGCAATCTGCTGCAGGTGCTGCGCAAGGATCGAGGCTCTGTTTCTTAAGCACAGGGATATTAATCGAAAGCCTTTCAGTTAAAATCCTTAAGTTAAAGGTCTTAAGTTAAAGGTCTTCAGTTAGAGTTCCTAAATTAAGATCTTAAATTCGATTTCTTAAACCAGTTAGCTGAACCCAATTCCTTAAACTATTTTTTGAGCTTTGATTGCATGGCCAATATCTATCTCGTTGTCGATGATCTCGAACTTTGGACACATGATTTACCTGCTGATGCTGTGATCAGCTTCGATACCTATCTGCATGAACATCCCATTAAAGGCCAGAAAAAAACCCGCATCATCAATCTGTGCGACCCGGGCCGCTACCTGAGTAAAGGCTATTACTGCTCGCTGCTCGCCGAAGCGCGTGGCCATAAAGTGCTGCCGCCGGTAAATACTTTGACCGATCTCAGCAGCCAGCAGCTCTATCTGCTTAATCTAGGCAATATGCTGGCACAGCTTAACAAAGAAGGTCTGGTGGACTCCTCCGGCAGTATCAGTTTTAAAATTTACTTTGGGCGTACCGCTGTGCCAGAACTTAAACTGCTGGCGCGGCGATTGTTCGAACGCTTTCCCTGTCCGGTGCTGGCAGTTACCCTGCGCTGGCAGCAGTCCTGGCAGATCGATTCGATTAATGCAGCCGCTTACGCCTCGTTGAATGACACCGAAATGGCAGAATTCATTGCTGCTCTGGAAAGGTTCACTCAGAGTCTGTGGCGTAGCCCCCGTAGCAGCAAAGCCAGCCGGTGGGACATGGCTATTCTGGTTAATCCGACAGAAAAACTGCCGCCCAGCGATTCAATGGCGCTGAAAAAAATGGCGCGGGCGGCGACCAAAGTTGGTTTTCATGTGGAGTTTATTCAGGCTAAAGACTATGCCCGGCTGGGTGAATTCGACGCCTTGTTTATCCGCGAAACCACGGCGATTGATCACCATACTTATCATTTTTCACGCAAAGCTGAACTGGAGGGTCTGGTGGTGATGGATGATCCGACCTCCATTCTGCGCTGTTGCAATAAGGTCTTTCTACACGATGCGTTCAGCTACAGCGGCGTGCCCACCTTGAAAACTAAAATCGTATCCAACGACGGCCAGGCGGATATCGAAGAGATTGAGCAGATGTTTGGCTATCCGGTGGTGCTGAAGATTCCACATGGCGCCTTCTCAGTGGGCGTGGTGAAGGCTGAGAACCGCGCGGAATTGACCGTGATGCTGACTGATCTGCTCAGCAAGTCGGCATTGATACTGGCTCAGGAATATCTGTACACCGAGTATGACTGGCGCATCGGTATTTTGAACAACCGCCCGCTGTTTGCCTGTCGTTATTTTATGGCCAAGGGGCACTGGCAGATTTATGACCATGGTGATGGCCGCATATCTCCGGGAGGCTGGGAAACTTTACCGACCTATGAGGTGCCCCGAGCAGTACTGGATGCCTCTTTGAAAGCTGCGCGCATAATTGGCGATGGCTTTTATGGAATTGATCTGAAACAACAGGGCAGCAAAGTCTATGTGATTGAGGTAAACGATAATCCCAGTCTTGAACATGAGGTGGAAGATGCGTTTATTGGTGATGAGTTGTATATGCAGATTATGAGTGAGTTTGCCCGGCGTCTGGAGAATCGCGGCCGCGAATAATCACTGCGGTGCGCAACTTGCTCTGACCAAACTGTGACATGCGGCTGAAATCCGCGCGTGCAATCGGCAGATCCTCGCAGTCGAGTCCGGTTTGCTCCTCCAGCGATGGATCGGGGTCATTAACATACAGGCACTCATTATCAATTGCAGTCACGGTCACCCAGTGCGGGGCCTTCTTACGATCGAGACGGTAGCTGCTGATCATCACCACAACGACAGCGCCCTGGTTGATGTAATCTTCAATATTCTGCTGGCTGACATCGGCATGATGCACCGCAATTCCTTGCTCATGCGCCTGCTCAACAAACTGCTGGTGGACCAGAGAGAGCACGTGTTTTTTCTCGGCACTGCGCACCCCTTCAAGAAACAGGGGGCCTTTTTGATTAGTAAACACCTCGGCATTAAAACCGCGGCGCTGCGCGGCCAGAGCGAGACCGATGGGATGGCAGCCGCCATGCCCTGAGGTCATGTAGATAGTGGTCGCCTCGCGCCAGATATCCAGTTCGAGCTCCTGCGTGGCTTTGATTTCTGGGTCGAGCGTAGCCATTGCCATCATCAATGAGGCCGGTCCGCAGGTGAACCCGGTGGTCTGCTGATACCAGGGAATAGCATGAGCGCTTTTGCTGAGCGGGGCATAGCGGATTAGTTTCTGCATGCGCAGCGCGTCGCGATGATCTGCGTAATAATCATGCAGGGTGCCAAATGCGACGTAGCCAACTGATTGGTACATTTGAATCGCAGACAGATTGTCCTGCGCTACTTCCAGACGCATGAACAGGCGCCCCCTGTTAGCTGCTGCACTTTCCAGCTCCAGCAATAACTGCCGTCCGATTCCGCGACCCCGGGATTCCGCTGCCACCGCCAGTGAATACAGACGCGCCAGTCTGGTCTTGCCGTGAAACAGCACCAGACCATAGCCCAGCAGGCTGCCGTCAATCTCTGCCACCAGAAATTCCCGATTGCGTGCGTGAATCCAGTGTCGCAAACGCCGTCGGCTTAATCTGTCGGTCTCGAAGCTGGCATGCTCAAGATTCCGCAACGCTTCCAGGTCATCTTCATTAACCGGACGGATGATTGCTTGTTTATCATTCATAGGAGGCCTCGCACAGATAGTCTCAGAATGCATGCCTCAGACAGAACGGGCAGCATAGCAGTTTGTGGTATAAAAGCCATTTTGCCGACGTCCCTGACAGGCGGGCGTGTTAGAGTGCGCTCGAAGTTCAATGCCTGGTTCATGGTTTCATTGATGAAAATGTGCATTGTTCGAGTGTTTGCTGGAGCCGTTAATTGCTGTGGTTTACCTTGTTGGTCTCAGTAAGGAATAAGACGTCATGAGGAAGTTGTTGCTGCTCGGTGGCGGGCATGCCCATCTGTTTGTACTGAAAAAGCTCGCTGAGCAGCACAATAATGGGTTGCAGGTGACGCTGGTAAGCCCTTCACGCTGGCAGATTTATTCAGGTATGCTGCCGGGGTGGATGGCCGGACATTACCAACTGGAAGATTGTCGTGTTGATCTGCTGGCACTGGCTGAGGCTGCTGGTGCCCGTTTCCTCGAGTCAGCAGCAACTGGGCTGGATGCTGGTGCACGCAAGGTGCAACTGGCTGATGGCAGCAGTCTCGACTACGATCTTTTGTCGATGGATGTTGGCAGCGAAACCCGCGCGCCGATACTGACAGCAGCGGGCACGCGGTTGATTACTATCAAGCCACTGGCTGATTTTATCGAAGCCTGGCCGCCCCTGCTCAAACAAATCCATGCACGCTCCGACTACCATCTGCTGATTGCGGGCGGTGGTGCTGCCGGCGTGGAGCTGGCGCTGTCCGCCAGATATGCACTTCGAAATGCTGCAAAAGGTGTACGTGTCACCCTGGTAAGCGGTTCGTCCGGGCTGCTCAATGGTCACGCTGCCGGAGTAAAGAAGCGCGTGTCACGTATACTTGCTGAGGCGCAGGTCAGTGTGGTCACGCAGAATATCAGCAGCGGGCAGGGTAGTGGTGGTGAGGTGGGTATCAATAGTGAGCCGGGTGCCGTTGGTGAGCAGGGTATCTTTGTCGAGCAGGATATCAGCGGTGAACAAAAAAGTGTGCTGCTCGAAGATGGCACGCTATTGCCGACGGACTGCGTTATCGCAGCCACAGGTGCCAGTGCTCCCACATGGTTGAGTGGTTCAGGTCTGCGGCTGAATGATGCCGGTTTCGTGCTGGTTGATGCCTGCCACCGCAGCATTGCGCATCCTGAGGTTTTTGCTGCCGGCGATATCTGTGCGCGCACGGACGTGGAGATTTCGCGGTCCGGGGTGCATGCGGTTCGCGTCGGTCCTGTACTGGCCGATAATCTGCTGGCTGCCAGTAAAGGCGAACAATTGAAGGCGTATCGGCCACAGCGTCGGGTGCTGTACCTGCTGGCTTGCGGGGAGCGCCACGCCGTCGCTTCCTGGGATGGCTTAAGCGCCGAGGGAGCCTGGGTCTGGCGCTGGAAGGATAGAATTGACCGGACCTTTATTAGTAGATTTACCGTACAGCGCGGAGGGGGAGAATGATTGCTGCTTTAGCCAGCGTGTTTGGTCTGGCGCTAATCGACAGCATTAATCCGTCGGCGCTGCTGGTGACTTTGATTCTGCTGGCGGGCCCATCGGCAGGCCGAAGGATACTGATCTACATAAGCACCATCTTTATCGTCTCTCTGACTTTGGGGATTGTGTTAATGCTAGGGCTAGACCTGCTGTTAAAAAATATGCGTGGACTCATCGACAGTTCTGTGGTGTATACAGTGCAGCTTGCAACTGGTGCGCTTATGCTTCTGTATGCTTTGACTGCATCGAGTAAAAATACCGCTTCGACTCCCGCATTGCCAAAACAGTATTCTACCGCTGCGTTGATTCTGTTGGGTATGGCTGTCACCTTAATGGAAGCACCAACAGCCATTCCGTATCTGGCCGCTATTGGTATTTTGATCAGCTCAGAATTGAGCATCCTGCAGTGGCTGCCGGTATTGATTATTTACAATGTTATTTTTATTACGCCGCCCTTACTACTGCTGCTAATGCAGACACTGCTCGGTGATCGCATTAAAGCCCGCTTGAACAGCTTTCAGCAGTGGCTGACCGGCTCTGCCAGAGAAGGCTTTCTGTGGATTATTGGTATCGTGGGTTTTCTTCTATTGCAAGATGCCTTGGGGCATTTCCAGTTTTTTGGTTTGTTAGAAGGATAAAAAAAAATGTCTGAACAGAGAAATTCAGCACCTTTCATTCTGGAATATGGTCATTGGACCTCGCCGCTCAGTGCCGAGAAGGTTTTTCAGGCCAGCGAAGCTGTCAGCTATATGAGGCCCTGCAATAATGGCGTGTTTTTCCTGCTCAGCATGCCGCAGGAAAGCAACAGCATGGCGCTGATGCATCGGTCCAGCGATGGTCGGCAAACCCGTGTTTCACCCGCCGGAATCAATGTGCGCTCGCGCGTTCATGAGTATGGCGGGCTGCCTTATGCCTTCACGGATGACAGCGTTTTTTATTGCAATTTCCGTGATCAGGCCGTGCTGAAGCAGTCTTTCGATCAGCATGGTCTTGAAGCAGGCCCAACTTTGGTGCTGAGTCCTGGCAATGCCATTAAGTCGGAGCTGCTGCGATATGCAGACTTTGTGGTTGACCGGAAGCGGAATCGGCTTATCTGTGTGCGTGAGGATTACCGCCTGAATGATAAAGAACCCGCCAATACCCTGGTGGCCATTGATATGGATAAAGGCGGTGAAGGGGAAGTGCTGTTTGCGGACAGTGATTTTGTTGCCTCGCCAGTGGTCTCTGCTGATGGTGAGTTGCTGGCCTTTCAAACCTGGTCGCATCCATCAATGCCCTGGGATGATACGCAGATCCGCATCGCCGATCTGGATGACAGTGGCAGGCTGTCCAATTTGCGCCAGGTTCTTCGTGGTGAGAACGAACAGGGCCAGGTTGAACAGGGCCAGGGAGAACAGGGCCAGGTTGAAAAGAGCCAGGTTGAACAGGGTCAGGGAGAACAGGGTCAGGGAGAACAGGGACAGGTTGAGCAGGATCAGGCTGAACAGTGCGGCTCTGGCTCTGGCTCGCTGGTGCAGCCCCTGTTCAATGCCGAAGGCGAGCTGTATTTCATCGCTGACTGGAACGACTGGTGGAACCTGTACCGCGTGTCCGCGGAATCTCTGCAGCAGGATTGCCGGGCGCAGGCAGTGCGGCCAATGGCAGCAGAATTCTGCGGTGCGCAGTGGCAACTCGGGCAGCACAACTACGATTTTTGCGACGAGCACACTCTGCTGGTCAGTTTCACCAAAAGCGGTTTCTGGGATTTGGCGCTGCTCGACATCAATTCCGGGGAACTGACCACGCTGCAATCGGGTCTTGGCATGCTGGAAAATGTCTATTGCCAGGCCGGCAAGGCGGTTTTCTCTGCCGCATCTCCTCGCTCTGCGGCATCTATTCAAAGCATCAATCTGCAGCAAAAATCGGCATGCGAAACGCTATTCACCTGCAGTCGCTCTGATGGTCTGAATGACGAAGATATTTCAATGCCGGAGCACATCGGCTATCAATCTGAGGGCAAGGTGGCGTATGGCATTTTTTATCCACCGCGCAATACCGCCTGCATTGCTCCGGAAGGAACGCTGCCACCTTTGCTGGTGCTGGTGCATGGCGGTCCTACCGGATGCGCCAGAGTGGGATTTAATCCAGCGCTGCAATTCTGGACTTCACGCGGCTTTGCCGTGCTGGATGTCAATCATCGCGGCAGCACCGGTTATGGCCGCAGATTCAGGCAGAGTCTTTATGAAAACTGGGGCGTCGCCGATGTAGCTGATGTTGATAATGCAGTGCGTCATCTTATAGCCAAGGGCCGGGTCGCACCCGATAAAGCCGCTATCCGCGGTGGCAGCGCTGGCGGTTATGTCGTACTCGCTGCGCTGGTGCACAGTGATTTATTCAGTGCCGGAGCCAGCTATTACGGCATCAGCGATCTGGAACTGCTGGCTTCTGATACTCATAAATTTGAATCGCGTTATCTGGATCAGTTGATCGGGCCTTATCCTGCTGCAAAACATATTTATCAGCAGCGCTCACCGATTAATCATATCGACAGCATCAAGGCTGCAGTGTTGTTATTGCAGGGGATGGAAGATAAGGTGGTGCCACCGAATCAGGCAGAAATGATCTATAAAAAATTGCATGAGAAGAATCCTGCCACTCGTTATCTGAGTTTTGCTGATGAAGGTCATGGCTTTCGAAACCCACCGAATCAGATTGCAGCATTAAGCACGGAGCTGGCGTTTTATCAGGACAATCTCTGGTAAAGTTAAGGATAACTCCATGGTCACTCTGGTCTTCAGGCGGTTGGTCTGAAATCGCTACACAGCCTCCAGCGCTTCCCGCACGGTCGGATAGCGCCATTGGAAGCCTGCGTGCTGCAGGCGTTCAGGCAGTGCCCTGGTGCTGCCCAGCATAAGTTCAGCGCGTTCCCCCAGCACTAATTTCAATGCCCAGCGTGGTGGTGTCAACCATACTGGGCGATGCAGCGTGCTGCCCAGCGTTTCTGCCAGTTGCTTATAGCGCACAGGGTCTGGTGCCGTCAGATTGTACGGACCCTGGCAATCTGAGCAATTGAGCAGGAAGATCACCGCGTTCACCCAGTCCTGCACATGTATCCAGCTGTACCAGAACTGACCGTCCGCAAGTGAACCTCCCAGGCCTGCTTTAAACGCTGGCAGCAGGGGTTTCAGCAGGCCGCCTCTGCCCAATACCAGACCGGTGCGCAGTTGCACAGTGCGCATGCTGTGCGCTGCCGGTTTACTGGCATCCTCCCAGTTGGCGACCATATGGGCCGCCCAATCGGTGCCAGCTGCATTTTCTTCGTTCAGTATCTGTTCGCCCTGATTGCCGTAATAGCCCACTGCCGAGCCAGATAGAAAAACCCTGGGCGGCTGCTTTTGTGCGGCCAGCCATTTCACCAGATCATTGGTCAGATTAATCCGGCTTTTCCACAAGGACTGTTTGCGCTGTTCGGTCCAGGGTCGAGAGAACAGATTGGCACCGGCTAAATTGACCACGGCATCAATCGGGGATTTTATATCGACGTAGGAGCCCACCCATTCTGCCGGCGTGTCAGCATGACGCTTCGCCTGCTTTTTAGAGTCGCGGCTGCGAATGATCAGGCTGTGTCCCTGTCGATGCAATTCTGCGGCCAATGCCTGACCCAGAAAACCGCTGCCACCTGTAATGAGTATCTTCATGTTAACGTGGCTCCACGATGGGGAAATTGTTCTGTGGCTCTTCGATCAGCTGCAGAAATTCCAGCAATTTCTGCGGATTACCCTGCACCTGAATAGCACCGCTGGCCAGTGCGGCAGGAAAACTGCTTTCTCCGGTCAAGGTGGTGTTAAGTGTGGCACGGCTCAGGATAACCGTGGCATCAGCCGTTTCGGCTTGTACATCAGGAAGCCAGGTAAGTGCTGAGTTCTGCAGAGTGACACGGAAATTTTCTGCACTGTCGGTAAAGCGCCAGTTCATCACTATACGCTTACCAGCGGCCGCCGGACCATTCAACCGGACACTGATCAAATCAAAAAACATGCCGGTCTCCAGCGCCTGTAACAGATCTGCCCGCATTGCCGGTGCACTTCCAGAGGCAGGAGGGCCATTACGCAGCTCCTGAGCCCCCATCAAATAGGCGCCGCGCCAGGTGCCCGCTTCAGCCTGATAGCCCAACTGCTCCAGCGCATCGGCACCCAGTTCCCGCGCATTCTGATTATCCGGGAATGCGTAAACTGCCTCACGCATCACCGAAGCGACCCAGCGGTATTCACCATTGGCAAAATCGGTTCTGGCACGATTGATCACCTGATCGACACCGCCCATATAGTCGATGGTTTTGCGGGCATACTCACGCGGTGGCAGCGGGTCCAGATTGGCCGGATTAGCATCGTACCAACCCATATAGCGCTGATAGATAGCGCGTGAGTTATGTTTCAGAGTGCCGTAGTAGCCACGTGCACTCCATTCCTGTTGCAGGGATTCGGGCATGCGCAGAGTCTCTGCGATATCGCCTGGCAGGTAGCCCAGATTTATTAAGCGCACTGATTGATCGTGGATGAATTTATACATATCGCGTTGCACCTGGAGAAAGTGCCTGGTGTCTTCTGTGCCCCAGACCGGCCAGTGATGCTGAGCGATTAAAATGTCGCTGCGATCGCCGAAACGCAGCAGCACCTCATCAATGCGGCGTGACCACAGCGCTGCATCGCGAACCGAAGCGCCACGAATGGTATAGACATTGTGCATGTGCTGAGAGGTGATTTCGGCCGTGTTCAGCACGCGGAACTGCGGCAGATAGAACATAAACTCGGAATCCGCTTCGGTCCCATTGGCCAGATGAAACTCAAACTGCACGCCATCGATAGTAACGTTTTCGTTGCCGGCTATAGTGTCAGTAGGAGGCAGCAGAGATACCGGAGCCCGCGGCAGCCCCTTGCCCAGACCTGAATCGACATGGGCTCGCTCGCCACGTGGCAGCAGTGTGCCGAACTGATAAGTAGCACGGCGGCCCATCGCATTGCCAGCAATCACGTTCTCAGCTATCGCATTGGCCATGAAATTGGCAGGGGCATAGATCTTAACTCTGCCCGCCGCAACATCAGCCTCATCAGCAACACCGCGTACGCCGCCAAAATGATCGGTGTGGCTGTGTGTATAAAGTACCGCTACTACCGGTTTCTGACCGCGGTGCTCGCGGTACAGCGCCAGTCCTGCAGCGCTGGTCGCTGGGCTGTACAGCGGGTCAATAATGATCAGGCCGGTTTCGCCTTCGATGATGGTCATATTGCCCAGATCCATGCCGCGGATCTGGTAGATGCCTTCAAGCACCTCAAACAGGCCATGAATGTTATTTAATTGCGCCTGTCGCCAAAGGCTTGGATTCACCGAAGGGGGCACTTCCTGCTGTTCGAGAAACGCAAAGGGAGCCATGCTCCAGGCGATGTTGCCCTGGGCATCCAGCACAGTAGCATCGGGCAGGGCGGCAATAAAACCACGCCGGGCATCATCAAAACTTCTTCGGTCGCTGAATGGCAGCGTCGCCAGCACCGCTTGCTGGGCCTGCACAGTGGCGGGTTGTGCTGGTTTAGCTTGTGCTGCCAGGGGGGTGCTGTTGATTAACAGGGCAAACGACAGGCTGAAGGCGATGGGGCCGGCTCTCATTTAAAATCTGCTCCTTTCAGTGATAGGTAGACAAAGACGGTGCAGCTTGTCATATCCGGCAGGAAAATGCATTTGAGAAAATGCTTCAGGCAATCAAGTTGAGGTCTAACTATGAATAAAAAAAGCCCGCAGCTGCGGGCTCTGGAAAAATCTTTACAAGTGAAAAGCAAGTGGTTGCTTCTACAAGCGTCTGCCCTGGATTACTCGTACCAGAATAACAATTACTGCCAGCACCAGTAACACATGGATAAAGCCACCGACAGTAGTGGAGGAAACCAACCCCAGTACCCAGAGGATTAATAAAATAACCGCAATTGTTTCCAACATAGCCGCATCTCCTGTTGTGAATCTGGAACTTGTTTGTCCTATTTCAGGATAGATGCCCTGCTGGAAAGGTGTCTGTACGGTACAGCACTATCAGTTTGAGGACAGTGCGTTTGTTCTGCTAAAAAGTCAGCGTGCATGCCAGATACAAATCAAAGCACAAAAAAAAAGGACCAACGCGCGGGACGGCACGGTGATCCTTCAGCAAAAACTGCTGAAATTCTTGGAATTAGAACGTCAGATCTTGTGCATTGACCTGTTTCACGCCGCGAACATTTCTGGCCAGCTCGATGGCCAATTCCTGGCCAGATTCATTATTCACCTTGCCACTCAGGGTTACCACGCCGTCATCGGTATGCACATTAATGGCGGTGCCACTCACATTTGTGGAGTACAGCAGGGTGGATTTAACTTTGGTCGTGATCCAAGCGTCTGAAATTGCATCACCGGCATCATCAGCCGCATTACGAAGCTCGGCTGACCGGTTGTCGGCAGTCTTGCCATCAGCCCTTTGATCAGTATCGGTTTGAAGACCTGTATCGGCTTGAAGCTGCAGATTGTTAACTACGGCAACTACCCCCATGGTATTTTGCGCCAGCATGCCTGCCAGATCTTTAGTCGCCTGGGTGTTGGCAGTCCCTTCCAGGGTGACGTGACCTCGCCGTGTTTCAACAGTGGTCGCGATACCATCGGTGTGCCGACTCCAGAGCAGCTTGGATTTCACTGCTGTGGTTATGCCGGCATCCTCAATCACCTCAGCAAAGCTGCGTTCAGCGGCCTCATCGCGTTGCGCCGTTTCAAAATCAGCTCGCACTTCAATTTCGTTGTTAATAGTTCGAATTCCTTCCACGCCGAGCGCGATCTCTTCGGCCAGTTCACGGTTGATCGCTTCTGGCACCACACCAGTTAACAGCGCCGTACCATCTCTGACGATGACCTGAATATCGCTCTGACGCAGATAAGGACTCAGTTTGTAAGTTGTTGCAATCTGAGTTTCTTGTCTCGCATCCGTCACTTGTTGAGATTCATTGTCCGCAGCGAACACGCCAGCCATGGAAATGATTGCTATCAGGATAAGCAAAACCACGCCAGAGCTTGTTACGAGAATGACATTCCGCGAGAACGCGTTGCGCCTGTTTTCATAAAGAATCATGATTTTCTCCGTAGCTCTGGCGGGCGTTAATCTCAATGCTTGATTTTAGTGAGGAAATCATCAGCCTGTTTTTTAGCTTCGTCTTTGGCAATGCCGTACTTCTCCTGAATTTTGCCAGCCAGCTTTTCTGACTTACCTTCAGTCTGCATCAATTCGTCTTCAGTCAGTTTGCCCCATTGTACTTTGGCCGCACCAACATTCTGCTTCCACTTGCCTTTAGCTTGATCAGATGAAAAAAGACCCATCACATACCTCCGCAAATTAACCAAAAATAAAACATGGTAGGAAGATTACATTGCCAGCGCGGCAGTGGAACGTCCGTGCGCTTTCGAACATAGGGAAAGATCAGTGGCGAAGTTGGCCGGAGCTATCCGGGCTCACGGCTGGAGTCGGGGATGGTGGAGTTACCGCATGCTCACCTGCGGCTCGCTGCCGCCTGGCGGTGGATCTGGCCGGTTTCTGTTTTACTTTGTCCATATAGTCATCAACCCGAGACAGCAGGGCGGCAGTTGCAGTGCCCAGGGTTATAGTAGTTTTAATACGATCGAGCATACTCTTCGGCTCAACTTTCTTCTGCTGTTGGCTGTCGGCTTTTGATTGTTCATTTTCCTGCGCTTTGGCGGATTTTTTTGAAGACGAGCGCGGAGCCAATATGCGGTCCAGAATAAATCCAATACCGAAAGCTGTCAGCAGGCTTCCCGGCGCTGACAGCTTATCGTGAAAGTTGCGCTTTGACCTTTTGATGCGATCACTTACCGTGCTCTGTAATTCTTCAAGGTGTTGGCTTGATGAAGTGCGGCGAAGCCTGATCCGCTCTTCCAGTTCGCTGATCTGCTTGTCCAGGCTTGAGGATTTTTCTGAGCTCATGATTCCTCCCTGCGGCTACTGGTTTGGGATTTCAAGCTGCGTACGGTTGCAGGGTAGAGTAGGTACTTACTTTTCTTCCGGATCACCAGTGCGCTGATTCCGGCTCCCACGAGGTTTAATACCACGACCAGCAATATTGCCAGACTCGCCGCCAGTCCAAGCGCGATTAAAAACAACACGATGGCGGCCATAATGCCCAGCCATGCAGTGGCCAGCAGCAGTCCCACTACCAGCCCCCAGACCAGCATAGCGACCAGACTCAGCGCCGCTCTTTGAGTTTCCAGTGCTACCAGTTCGAACTGATCATGCAGAAGGTGGCTGAGGTCATTCCACAATGTTCTGACTCGCTCCATAGTGCCAGTGGCTGCCCGCGAAGACTTGCGCACAGGTTCTGCAGACAATGTGTCCGTAGACTTGCGGGGCACGCCCTCTTCGGGCGCAGTTCTGACTGGATCTGGCATGGGCTACCTCCTCAGGCTCCTTAGGCTAACTCTTGCGCAGCAACAGGCTCAATATAAAGCCAGCACCAACGGCGATACCCAGCGCTGTTATTGGTTTCTGATGGGTATAATCACGGATGTTCTCAAGCAGCTCTGCCTGTGAGTCCATAAACTCTTCGCTTCTTCGCTCCAGCCGATCAGCCGCATGACTGGCTGCTCCGGCCAGATTATCCGTTGCCGAATGCACTTTGGATGCTACCTGATCCACTGCAGGATGAACTTTTCCTGTCACTGTATCTATTGCTTCATGCGCACTGCGCTGCGTTTCATTAATGTTTCGCCTGGCCTGGTCTGCCTGATGACCAGTGGTTCCACTTGTGCCGTTAGTATCATTTGGGTTTTGCATGATTACCTCTCATTGCGATTGCGTCGCGAACGATTAATCCAGAAGTTAGAAAACATAAGGAGCAAACCGAGCATAGCACAACCACGGTTGCTGATGTCCGTGCGCCAACTAACGGACAATTGGAGTGGTAATTTTCTTATTGTGGTTATACCTGACTTCATTTTTGATTCTTCTGGGTGCCGCTATCAATGCGGAAATAGAACACCAGACTGCAGAGGATACCACCATAGGGAAGTCGAAACCGATGGGTGAGCGTAATGCCTATGTGGCAGATCACTTAGGCCGGGAATCAAACCAGGAGTCGAACTAAGGCAGCCGGCTCAACCAGGTCGACTGGCGAACCGGGCATGTCAAGATGCTTAGAACGCGGTGTCACCGCGGCGGGTAGTTTCAGATTGAGAATAGGGCTTCGTGCCATAATACTCATGAATCTCCTTTTCCCAGGTCATATCGGCCATGTCTGGCCATCTGTCCTTGTTGAACCCAGGCGCATTCTCAAGTTGGTCTTTATCGACGTTCAGTTCGAAGCGCTTATCGTGCGTATTTAGCTTCAATGCAGTCCATGGCACCGCGAACAGCTTCTCACCCATTCCGAAGACGCCCCCAAACGTAAGTACCGCGTAGGCAATGCGACCGGTTTGCATATCCAGCATGATCTCCTTGATGCTGCCAAGATCATCGCTGTTCATATTGGCGACGTCGTTACCAATAAGAGTGTTGGCACCCATGAGCCCTGGACCCGGTCCAACATTGTCGCCGGTGGATTTGTACATGCCATAGGTGTCACGATTTTCATAGTTCATACGGATCTCCCGATAAAGATAGATGGTTAAATGATTGCAGTGCCTTAATGACGGAGCGTCTGCAAGAGGCCTCACGTATTTAAGAGATCCGCTCTGAATTAGTCTGTGCGAAGTCAAACACACAGTTTTTACCTGGCGCTTTCCGGGTACGTCACAAAACCAGCGGGACGTGTGAAAGCGCACAGAGGTCAGAGTAGCTACGATGCATGATGAAATTCACAGGAAAGCTTTATTTTCCGTAATCACAATACGGATGCTGTTGCTTTAGTTCTGCAGCTAAATATGCGTTCTGACCTGAGACATTAACTAAGAGAGGATGACCTATGCCACGCACTCATACCAATTCATCTACCAACAAATCCAACAGAGAAACCGCGCCTCCCACCGATGACGCTATCAGTATGCTCGTCAGTGAGCATCGCGAAGTAGAAAGAGGTTTCGAGGAATTCGAGAATCTTGGCGATGGCAGTACGACACAGAAAAAGAAGCTGGCTGACAAGATTTGTCAGCAGCTTGAGAAACACATGGCTATTGAAGAGAAAATATTCTATCCAACTTTAAAAAAAGAGTTGAAAGGCAGCGAAGAAATGGTTAACGAGGCCATTGTCGAGCACAGCAGCGCCAAGGAATTGATGAAGCAGATACAGGCCATGAAAGGTGATGAGAAGCTGTTTGACAGTAAGGTGCATGTGCTCAAAGAATTGATTGAGCACCATGTTGAGGAAGAGGAAGAAGAAATGTTCCCCAAAGCCAAAAAGTCTTCGCTTGATCTGGAAGCGCTCGGGCAACAGATGAGCGAATTAAAGCAGAAACTTTAGCAGCTTTGCGGTTCTCGAAAGGCCAGCAGGGAAGGGCTGTACCTGAATGACTATCTGCGCAGCTCACCCAGTTATACCGGAGACTGTTGCCGCCCGCTGCCAGTGTCATCGCGTGGCGGCAGCTCTCCATCAGCAAAGCGCTGCGGATGCTTCTGGCAGTGCATCTGGCTTGGATTTGTTGAGTCAGAACATTTCTACTTCATCCATCCATTTTTTGAAAATTAATTTAGTTATCGCAGAATTATGTTCCAGAAAGGGCGAAGTCTGATCGCCTGTTTCACCGCCTGACTATTCCTTTAACGATCAGACTATTCCCTGCGACCCGCCTCAGGAGTTTAAGCCGATGACTTTAGCCCCAGGTAATAATTCTTTTTATGCAAATAAATATCCTGCAGCCGCTGTTCTCACCGTCGAGAACGCGATGGCATCTCCACGCATTGCGATTGAGTCAGTACAACCTGTCATTGAAGCGGGACGTTTCGCAGCTAAGGCAATAGCAGGTAAACCGGTAACGGTCAGTGCAGTAATATTTGCCGATGGACATGATCAGCTGGGCGGTCAACTGCTCTGGCGCGAGATGGCTGAACAGAGCTGGCAAAAGGTTGCACTCGATAATCCTGGCAATGATCACTGGCAGGCGGAGTTTACTCCGCAGCAGTGTGGACGCGTCGAGTTTGCGATCGAAGCGTGGATAGATCCGTATGCCAGTTATTGTGATGAGCTGAAGAAGAAATTTGAAGCCGGCATCAACATCGATCTGGAGTTGCAGGAAGGCGCCGGTCTGCTCAATGAAGCTGCCAGCGCAGAAGCGCATAATGCCGAAATAAGCCGACTGCAGGAGACGCTGAGAGATCTGCTGCAGCGTCTGAATGCGATACAGTCGGTGGACGATAAAGTCACGCTGCTGCTGGCACCCGAAACCTTTCATGCGGTGCTGAATATCGAAGCGCATCCGCACCGGCTGCGCAGTATCTCTTACCCCGTTGATGTGGACCGACGTGCTGCGGAATACTCCAGCTGGTACGAACTTTTTCCGCGCTCAGAAACTGATGATCCGCAGCGACATGGCACCTTTTTGGATGTCATCAAGCGCATTCCTGAAATCGCCGCGATGGGATTCGATGTCTTGTATTTTCCGCCGATACATCCCATTGGTCGCACGCATCGCAAAGGCCGCAATAATGCTTTGCAGGCAGCGCCGGAAGATCCTGGCAGTCCCTATGCGATAGGCGGTCCCGAAGGCGGACACGAAGCGTTTCATCCCGAGTTGGGTGATGCTGATGATTTTCAGCAACTGGTCAGCGCCGCCCGGGCACACAAGATCGAGATAGCGCTGGATTTTGCCATTCAGTGCTCGCCGGATCATCATTGGCTGGAAGAGCATCCCGGCTGGTTCAGCTGGCGGCCGGACGGCACCATCCGTTATGCGGAAAATCCGCCCAAAAAATACGAAGATATCGTCAACGTCAATTTTTATGCAGCCGACGCGCTGCCGTCTCTGTGGCTGGCTCTGCGCGATGTGATTCTTGACTGGGTAGAGCGCGGGGTAACACTGTTTCGGGTGGATAATCCTCATACTAAGGCTATGCCTTTCTGGGAATGGTTGATTGCCGATATTCGCACCGTTCATCCGCAGATTATTTTTCTGGCAGAAGCTTTCACGCGACCAGCAATGATGGCGCGACTGGGCAAACTGGGCTTCAGTCAGAGCTATACCTATTTCACCTGGCGTAATACCAAAGAGGAGTTGCAGAGTTATTTCACTGAACTTAATCAGCGCCCATGGCGCGATTGTTATCGGCCCAATTTCTTTGTGAATACCCCGGATATCAATCCGTATTTTCTACATGAATCCGGGCGCGCTGGTTTTCTAATCCGGGCCGCGCTGGCGGCCATGGGTTCAGGTTCCTGGGGTATGTACTCCGGCTTTGAGCTGTGTGAAGCAGCGCAGGTACCAGGCAAAGAGGAATATATAGACTCGGAAAAATACCAGATTAAACCGCGAAATTATCATGCGCCTGGCAATATTGTGGCAGAGATTACTCATCTGAACCGAATCCGCCGCAACAACCCGGCACTGCAGACACATTTGGGATTCCAGGCCTACAAGGCCTTTAATGATCAGATACTTTATTTCGGCAAACGCACGGCTGATCTCGCTAATTTTATTTTGATTGCGATCAATCTGGATCCCCACCGTGCTCAGGAAGCCAGATTTGAATTACCGATCTGGGAGTTCGGGCTGCCTGATTATGCAGTAATGAGGGGTGAAGATCTGATTACCGGCCATACCTGGAACTGGTATGGCAAGGATCAGTGGATGCGCCTCGAGCCCTGGCACCTGCCTTTCGGTATCTGGCGACTGCAGCCTGAACAGCAGTAAAAAACATCAGCAGAAAAAACATCGGCAGAAACAACAGCTAAAAAACCAGTTCAAACAAGCAAAGTCGGTTAAACGAGACCGGGAAACTAAAGCCCAAAAAAGCGAGAGAATGATGCCTCGAAAGAACCGCAATGCAGCCTTTATCAATGACCCGTTCTGGTATAAAGATGCAGTTATCTACCAGGTGCATGTGAAATCATTTTTCGACTCGAATAATGACGGAATTGGAGATTTCCCCGGGCTTATTCAGAGGCTCGATTATATTGCCGAACTAGGTGTCAACACGATCTGGCTGCTGCCGTTCTACCCCTCACCGCGCCGCGATGATGGCTATGATATTGCCAATTATCTCGCTGTACATACTGACTACGGCACCATGGCTGATGCCCGGCGCTTTATTGCCGAGGCGCATAAACGCGATCTGCGGGTAATTACCGAACTGGTCATCAACCACACCTCTGATCAACATCCCTGGTTTCAACGCGCCCGGCGGGCGAAAAAAGGATCCGCAGCACGTAATTACTATGTCTGGTCGGACGATGATCAGAAATACAGTGGCACCCGCATTATTTTTCTGGATACCGAGAAATCCAACTGGACCTGGGATCCGGTAGCCGGTCAGTATTTCTGGCATCGGTTTTATTCCCATCAGCCCGACTTGAATTTTGATAATCCGCAGGTGCTCAAAGAAGTGTTGTCGGTGATGCGCTTCTGGCTGGACCTGGGTATCGATGGTCTGCGCCTGGATGCGATTCCGTATTTGATTGAACGCGACGGCACCAATAATGAGAACCTGCCGGAAACCCACGTGGTTTTGAAGAAAATCCGCGCCGAACTGGATAGGGTGTATCCCGACAGAATGTTGTTGGCGGAAGCCAATCAATGGCCCGAAGATACCCAGCTGTATTTTGGCGGCAATGCGCAGGGCGAAGGCGATGAGTGCCATATGGCATTTCATTTTCCGCTGATGCCAAGAATGTTCATGGCGCTGGCCCAGGAGGACCGCTTTCCCATTACTGATATTCTTCGACAGACTCCCGAAATCCCACCAAATTGTCAGTGGGCAATTTTCCTGCGTAATCATGATGAACTGACCCTTGAGATGGTTACCGACAAGGAGCGCGATTATCTGTGGAACTATTATGCGTCGGATCGCCGTGCACGCATTAACCTGGGCATTCGCCGACGCCTTGCGCCACTGGTTGAAAGAGACCGTCGTCGCATAGAACTGCTGACCAGTCTGCTGCTGTCGATGCCGGGCACGCCGACCCTGTACTACGGTGACGAGCTGGGTATGGGCGATAATATTTTCATCGGCGACCGCGATGGGGTTCGCACGCCGATGCAGTGGTCGACCGACCGTAATGGTGGATTTTCACGCGGTGATCCCGCCAGTCTGGTGCTGCCACCGATTCAGGATCCCCTTTATGGCTTCCAGACCATTAATGTTGAAGCCCAGTCCAGTGATACCCATTCGCTGCTCAACTGGTACCGACGCATGTTGAATGTACGCAAACAGCAGCAGGCTTTCGGACGCGGTACTCTGAAAATGCTGGCCCCGCCAAATCGACGTATTCTTGCTTATCTGCGCGAGTACACCGGAGAGAATGCTGAGACCACCACTATCCTGTGCGTTGCCAATGTGTCGCGGGCGGCCCAGGCGGTTGAGCTGGATCTGAACTGGCTGGCAGGTAAAGTTCCGGTAGAGATGCTCGGTGGCAGTGCGTTTCCACCGATTGGTCAGTTGCACTATGTGCTGACTCTGCCGCCTTATGGTTTCTACTGGTTTCTGCTGGCTGAGCAGACGCAAATGCCCAGCTGGCACATCGAACCGCCCGAGCGCATGCCGGAAATGGCGACGCTGGTGCTGAAGCGCAGTCTGCAGGAGCTGTTGAACGAGCCGCTGCGACGGATTCTGGAAACTGAAACGCTGCCCGCCTGGCTGCCCAAACGTCGCTGGTTCGCCGGTGACGGCGCCGGACTTAAGGCGAGAGTCATGTACGCACTGCCCTTTGCTGGAGGTGATCACGACAGCCATCCGGTGCTGCTCAGTGAGATTGAGGTGCGTATTGGCGACAAGGTTGATTATTACCAGCTGCCGCTGGGCTACATCAATGAAGACGAACCTGGGGTGCTGTCGCTGCAGCTGGCGATGGCCAGAGTAAGACGTGGACGCCAGGTCGGCTACTTAACCGATGGTTTCACGGTGGAAGAGTTTGTGCGTACGGTGTTAACAAACCTGCGCTCTGACCGCCGTATCGACACCGATGCCGGGGTGGTGGAATTCTCCGGCAGCGCACTGCTCACGGACATGGATATCAGCACTGATCTGGGAGTAAGCTATGTTTCTGCCGAGCAATCCAACAGTTCTGTGATAGCTGGTGAAAAAGTGATGCTTAAATTGATCCGCCATGTGCAAAGTGGTATACACCCCGAACTGGAAATGGGCGCCTTCCTGACCCGGCAGGGCTTCAGTCATTGTGCTGCAATGCTCGGAGAAGTGCATCGGGTGAGTCCCGAAGGTGAAGTGTTCGCATTGATGGTGGTGCAGAGCTATCTGGACAATCAAGGCGATGCCTGGGAATGGACGCAGGTGATTCTGGCTCGGGCGGTGCGCGATCAACTGGCCGGCGGTCTGTCTCAGCTGGAGAGCCAGTTCAATGCACTTTTTGATCTGGAGAATTTTGCCAGCCTGCTGGGGCAGCGTCTTGGTGAAATGCACGTGGCACTTTCGAATCCTGGCGATAATGCGGACTTTGCAGTGGAGCACACCGGACCCGCTGAAGCGCAAGCATGGTCGCAGAGTATCCAACAGCAGTTCAATGCGGCATTGGATGCCCTGCAGACGCAGCGCAGTGAGCTCGATGAGAGCGGCAATGCGGTGCTTGATAAATTGCAGCAGCGTTGTGGCAGCATTGTGTCTCATATAGACGATCTAGCGCATCAGACCATCGGAGGGCTGCGCATCCGGGTGCATGGCGACCTGCATCTGGGCCAGGTGCTGGTGGTGCTTGGTGATGCCTATATAATCGATTTCGAAGGCGAACCCGCCCGTTCGCTGGAGGAACGCCGAGCTAAACACAGCCCCTATAAGGACGTTAGTGGGGTATTGCGGTCCATCGATTATGCGATGGCGATGGCGCAGCGCACGGCCCAAAGCACAGACAGTTCTGAGAAGGCGAATGAAGCCCGTCAGGAAATAGTGCAGCGTTACCGGGCATCATCACGGCAGGCGTTTTTGAGCGCCTACCGCAGCGCCACCGCCGGAATAGCGCACGCGTGGCAGCATCCTGAGGGTGACGCCGCTGCAGTAGTCTTGTTCAGTATTGAAAAAGCGGCCTACGAAATTATTTATGAAATCGAGCACCGTCCACGCTGGATCAGCGTTCCGCTGGAAGGCCTGGCGGAGCTGGTTGAAACGCTTCCGGGGAAACACCAACCATGAGCAGTCACCAAGCCCGCGATCTGAATTTAACCATCAGCGATGCGGATGCGCAGGCGCTGGTGCGCGCAGAGCATGCCAATCCATTTTCCATACTGGGCCCTCATGCTGACGCAGAGGGGCTGGTAGTACGCAGCTATCAGCCTGATGCCCTGGAGCTTGAGCTGATCGATTCGAATACAGGTGAAACCCTGCAGCGATTGCAGCAGCCGCAGATTCCCGGTTTGTTTGTCGGCCGGCTGGCGCAAGGGCAGGATTATCTGCTGCGTATTCGCTGGGCCAGTGGCATCCAGGAAACAGAGGATCCTTACAGCTTCGGTCCGCTGTTGGGCGACATGGATATGTACCTGTTTTCCGAAGGCAACCACCGCGACCTTGCTCACTGTCTGGGTGCTCAGGTGCTGACGGTGGCAGGCGTTAGCGGTGTGCGCTTTGCCGTGTGGGCACCCAATGCGCGGCGGGTCTCTATTGTTGGCCACTTCAACAGCTGGGATGGCCGCAGACATCCGATGCGGCTGCGTTATCCCGCTGGCATATGGGAGCTTTTTGTTCCGCGTCTGCAACCCGGAGAGATCTACAAATACGAAATCCTGGGCCCGCATGGCGTGCTGCCATTGCGCGCCGACCCGATGGCCTTGCGCACCGAAGCGCCGCCCGCCACTGGCTCGGTGGTAGCAGAGCCGTTGAACCATCAGTGGCAGGATCATGAGTGGATAGAGCAACGCCCGCAGCGTCAGCAACGCAGTGCCGCCATGACCATCTATGAATTGCATGCCGGCTCCTGGCAGCGTGAAGATGGTGATGGCCGCATGTACAACTGGTCGGAACTGAGCGAGCGACTGATCCCTTATGTCACAGAGCTTGGCTTTACACATATTGAACTGATGCCAATCATGGAGCACCCGTTTGGTGGCTCATGGGGCTATCAGGTGTTATCGCAGTTTGCACCCTCAGCCCGCTTTGGCAGTCCCGCCGAATTCGCGGCCTTTGTTGATGCCTGTCACGGTGCCGGGCTCGGCGTGATTCTCGATTGGGTGCCAGGTCATTTCCCCACCGATGCGCATGGTCTGAGTCATTTTGATGGCACCGCGCTGTATGAATACGAGCATCCTTTTGAAGGCTTTCATCAGGACTGGGATACCGCTATCTACAATCTTGGGCGCATAGAGGTTCATGGTTTTATGCTGGCCTCGGCATTGCACTGGCTGCGTCAGTTTCATGTGGATGCGTTGCGGGTGGATGCCGTGGCCTCGATGCTGTACCGCGATTATTCACGCAAACAGGACGAGTGGATTCCCAATAAATACGGCGGCAGAGAGAATCTTGAGGTGATCGATTTTCTGCGTCATTTGAACGATGTGGTGAAAATGGAGGTACCGGGGGCGCTGGTTATCGCAGAGGAGTCGACTGCGTTTCCGGGAGTCAGTCATCCGACTCAGGAGGGCGGTCTGGGTTTTGACTACAAATGGAATATGGGCTGGATGCACGATACCTTGAAGTACATCAGTGAAGATTCGGTCAACCGCCGTTACCACCATCACCAGCTCACCTTTGGTCTGCTGTACGCCTTCACTGAAAATTTTATTTTGCCGATTTCACACGATGAAGTGGTGCATGGCAAGCGGTCCCTGCTCGACAAAATGCCCGGTGATCGCTGGCAGAAATTTGCCAATCTGCGCCTGTATCTGAGTTTCATGTGGACTCATCCCGGCAAGAAATTATTGTTTATGGGCTGCGAATTTGGCTCCTGGCGGGAATGGAATCATGACCGCGAGCTGGACTGGTATCTGCTGCGCTACAGTGACCATCAAGGCGTGCAGAAACTGCTCAAAGATCTTAATTATCTGTATCGGCAGGAAGCGGCCTTGCATCAATGGGACGAACGCAGCAACGGCTTTCAGTGGCTGATCGGGGACGATCCGGGCAACAGCGTTTATGCCTGGCTGCGGTTTGGCGAAAGCGCAGCGCCTGTGCTGGTGGTGCATAATTTCACGCCAGTCCCGCGCAGCAGTTATCGAATCGGGGTGCCGAAGCCAGGAGCGTGGATCGTGCTGCTGAACAGTGATGCCGAGCAATATGCCGGTTCCAATGCCGGCAGTGGCGCTGGCACTGGAAGCCATCAGGAAGCCCAAAGTCAGGCTGGGGGAACGCTGATTGAGCTTGCTACCCAGGATGAAGGGGCTCATGGTCAGCCGGTATCGCTGGTGCTGGATCTACCGCCCTTAGGCTGTCTTATCCTGCGACCCTTGTCAGACAAGGAGGTCTGATAGCCACTCAGGCAGGCTCTTCTTTGGCCGGTTGGCTTATTTTTGCGTGTCGCTCCAGCAGTACATAGAAGATCAGCGCAAACACCAGCGGCAGCAAAAAATACACTGCCCGGTACACAATCAGTGTGGCCAGCAGCACACTCGGAGCAAACTGATGTTGCAGCAGGGCCAGAAAGATCGCTTCCAGTACGCCCAGACCTGCCGGAATATGAGTGATTACTCCGGCAATTGAGCTTACCAGCAGCACCCCGAGCACAGAGGGGTAAAAGGCCTGCTCAGGCAGCAGCACATAAATCAGTGCGGCCATTAACGACCAGTTGACTGCACCCAGCAGCCCCTGCAGCAGTGCGAATTGCAGCGAAGGCAGAATAATTTCATGGTCCCGCCACTGCCATGATCGCCGCTTGGAAAAGCGACAGGCCAGCAGATAGGCGAATGATACCGCCAGCAGCGCAAAGCCGATCAACTGCAGCGCAGGAACTCCAATCTGCCAGTTGGCAGGCAGATCCATCAGGCGCAGGGAAAACACGGTTCCAGCCAGCAGCATATAGCCCAGCCAGTTGCTGATCAGGCTGATGGTCAGAATGCGCGTGATTGTGGATATGTCGAGCCCGGCGCGTGAATACAGCCGGTAGCGCAGGGCCAGGCTGCCTACCCAGGCACCAAAATTCAGATTGAACGCATACACGGTGAAAGCCAGTGGATACACCTGCCGCAGCGGTAGCTGATGGCCGGTATAGATGCGGCCCAGCACATCATAGCTGCTGAACACAAAGTAGCTGAGTGCTGAAATTGCAATAGCAGTAGCCAGCATGGTACTGCTGTAACCGCGCAGTGCCAGACTCACCTCTGCCCAGTCTACATTGCGGATTACCGTGAACAGCAATCCCGCAATCAAAATGAAAAACACCAGTGTGGCAATCTGCTTCAGGCGTTTGAACTTCGCGTTTGAACGAGGTTTCGTCATTCAGCGCTTCTCCTTGTTGTGGCGTAAGACTGTGCTGCCGGGACTGTTTCTACCGGGCTTGCTTGTGCCGGAGCTGTTTCCTCCGGGATTGTTTCTGCCGGGGCATCATCGGCGCTGAGCGTCTGCACTATTTGTGTGTGCGCTGGCAGCCAGCCGACAATCGCCGGGAAATGGCGTAAAAAGTGGAAGCTTAGAAAGATCAGCGGCGCCCACCAATAGCTCCGGGCTGGAACACGCGGAGGAACTTGACGACATTCGGTTTTGATCAAGTCCATCAGGTGCTCATGCAGTTGCTGGTTAAAGGTCGGGTCGCGAATTATCAGATTAGCCTCCAGGTTCAATGACATGCTCAGGGGGTCAAGATTGCTGGAGCCGACAGTACTCCATTCGCTGTCGACCAGTGCCACCTTGCCATGCAGCGGTCGCGGATGATATTCCCAGATGGCGATACCTTCGCGCAGCAGGTAATTGTAGAGCAGGGAAGTAAACATCTGCACCCAGATCATATCGGGCTTCCCCTGCATAATCAGGGTCACCTGCACGCCTCTTCGTGCGGCGTTACGAAGTTCTCTTAAGATTCGATAACCGGGGAAGAAGTAGGCATTAGCGATCACCAGACGATAGCTTGCTGAGCGGATGCCGCGGATGTACTGCTCTTCAATATCGGTGGGGTGCGTTTCATTATCGCGGATTGCCAGTAGCACGTGGGCCTTACCGACTAAACGAGTGACCGGCCTCAGCGAGGGCAGCGCGGTGATAGCCGAGGTATGCTTAAGCAGGGCAAGACAGGCTCTGTGAATATCGGCGACGATTGGACCACGCACCTGCACCGCATAATCCTGCTTGCTGACTGCGCCATTGATCGCAAGATGGTCAGCTCCAAAATTAATTCCACCAAGAAAAGCCACCTCGCCATCAACCACCACAATCTTGCGATGCAGGCGCCGGAACATATTGGTACGCATGCCAAGCAGCCGTGGTCTGGGATCGAATACCTGCATATGGATGCCCGCTTCAGTGAGTTCAGCGATATAGCTGTTGTTCAGGTTTGCCGTTCCATAACCATCCACGGTGACTGCAACGCGGGCACCATTTGCAACAGCCTGCAACAAGGCTGCCTTCAGTTCCAGACCGACCACATCCGCAAAGACAATAAAGGTTTCGACCAGCACTTCCTTCCGGGCGGCACGGATACTTTCAAACACCCGTGGGAAGAATTGTTCGCCATTAATCAGCAGCTCTCCACTGTTGCCTTCCTGCCATGGGAACTTCATAAGCGCACCTCGACAATCAGGGGCGCATGATCTGATAAATGTGACCACGGGCGCCGGTGCAGAACTTCCGGGGAATGAGTAGTGGCATTACGCACATAAATCCGGTCCAGGCACAGCAGCGGCCAGCGCGCGGGAAAGCTCTTCGCCGGCACGCCATTGGCATGCACAAAGGCTTCCTGCAGATTGCAGCCGGCCAGCAGCTGATCGGCGCGCAGACGCCAGTCGTTGAAATCGCCTGCTACGATGACGGGATCGCGTGCCGGCAAGGTGCCCAGCAGCGCATTCAACAACTGCAATTGCTTACGGCGGTGTGTGTCCAGCAGCCCGAGATGCACACAGATGGCATGAACTTCGGGCTGACCGGGAACATCAAGAACCGAGTGCAACAGCCCGCGCTGCTCGTGCGTTGTGGCAACGGAAATATCGAGATTGTGATGACGCAGAATCGGGAATTTGGACATCAAGGCATTGCCATGGTCGCCATCCGGGTAAACCGCATTGCGGCCGTAGGCGAAATCCGGCCACATGGTGTCGGCCAAATATTCGTACTGGGGTGTTGCCTGCCATTCTGGATAACGCTCGGCATGGCCTTGATGAGCACCAATGACTTCCTGCATAAACACCAGGTCGGCAGACAAGGTGGTCACCGCCGCGCGCAGTTCCGGCAGAATGTAGCGCCGGTTGAAGAAGGTAAAGCCCTTGTGCAGGTTGGCCGTCATGACGCGCAGCGAACGCACAGTCGGTAGCCGGTCGTTGACCCTCCGAACGGGTGTATCAGTTTCTGTCATTGCCATGGTTTTTTGCCCAAGGATAGTCTGGAACGTTAATTGCGGGTGGATCGCTGGCAGGAAACGATTCCTCTATGGCTTCGTCGAGATGGCTTTCCATACTGGCGTCGGCCGAGGGATTCAGCTTTACTTTAATCCAGCCATCTGCATCAATACCAACCGCATCAATGGCCCGGTCAACACCGATTCCTCCGGTCAGGCGGCGGATAGTCTCGATCGGATCCTCTTTGTCGAAATTGATCGTCTCAGCGCCCTGCTGACAGGCCATGGCCAGACGGTCTTCAAGACAATCAATCGCAAAAATTCTGGCAGCCCCGAACAGTTTTGCACTGGCAATAGCAAATTGACCGACCGGCCCACAACCGAATACCGCAACGGTGTCACCCTCGTCGATCTCTGCCATTTCCGCGCCAAAATAACCGGTCGGAAATACGTCAGAAAGCAGAATTGCCTGATCATCAGTGACCGCATCAGGCAGTTTAATCAAGCCGATATTGGCATAGGGTATGCGCGCTTTGTCGGCCTGTAGACCATCAAAGGATCCGGCGCTTTCCGGCCCACCGAAAAACGCGGTGCCGGCACTTTTGCCATTGGGGTTTGCTTCATCGCATTGAGAGTAATAACCGGCACGACAATAGGAACAATTGCCGCAGGCGATTGTGGAGGCAATCACCACCCGATCCCCCGGTTTAAGATTGCGCACATCCTCGCCCAGCTGTTCAACAATTCCAACGCCCTCATGACCAAGGATCGTGCCTTTCTTCATGCCGCCGACGGTGCCGCGCAGGAAATGCAGATCAGTGCCGCAAATAGCGCTGGCAGTTATCCGTACGATGGCGTCCGTGGAGGCCTGTAGTTCAGGTTCCGGCACATCGTCCAGGCGAATGTCGCCCTGGTCATAAAATACGACTGCTTTCATAGCCCTTCTCCTGATCAAGGATTATTTAAAACCAGACTTTCGCTGATGCAGTCTGGACTCTTCGGTGCAACCATTTGCTGATCCTTTGCTACGGGATTTCCGGGTAAACCTTGTTCGCGCTTTCGGTACAGCTGTTGATCGCCTGACCGGTCAAATATTGTTTTGATGCTGCAACTCAAACAACAACAGGGAGTGACTGGTCACAGCGAACTCTGAACCAAAGCTATGGTATTCAGTCTTGCGGTGTTCCGGGCGATTGGTATCGACCAGGGTAATCCAGCCCGCTCCGTGGGCGACTTCCGGCATCGAAAAATTGACCACGTCATGATGGGCATTGGTCACCAGCAGCAGGGTGATGTCTCCGCTGTTGCGGCGAATTCCAGTCGGGCGCGCGCGGCCATCAAGCAGCATACCCATGCAGCGCGCATTGCCATCGTGCCAGTTGTCTTCAGTCATCTCGCTACCGGCAGGCGAGAGCCAGGTGACATCCTTAACGCCCAGCTCTTCGTCATACAGGCCTACCAGGAATCGGCCGCGACGCAGCAGCGGATAATTGCGCCGCAGACTGATCAGGCGACGTGTGAAATTGAGCAGAGCATGACCTTCCTCATCAAGGTTCCAGTTGATCCAGCCCAGCTCATTATCCTGGCAATAGACATTGTTATTACCCAGTTGGGTGCGTCCGAATTCATCACCGCCCAGCAGCATGGGCGTGCCCTGGGAAAAAATCAGCGTCGCCAGCATATTGCGCATCTGTCGCAAGCGCAGCTCTCGAATTACCGGATCATCCGTGGGTCCTTCAAAACCATGATTAGAAGAAAGATTATTGTTATGACCATCCTGACCATCTTCCCCATTGGCTTCATTATGTTTTTGCTCATAACTGACCACATCCCGCAGCGTGAAACCATCGTGAGCGGTGATGAAATTAATTGAGGAATTTGGCCGTCGACCGCGTTGATTAAAGTGATCACCTGACGCGGTCAGACGCCTGGCCAGGTCAGGCAGTTGTGCTTCATCGCCGCGCCAGTAAGCTCGAACATTGTCGCGGTAAAGATCATTCCACTCGGCCCAGCCGGGCGGAAAACCGCCCACCTGATAGCCGCCCGGACCAATATCCCAGGGTTCCGCAATCAGTTTTACTTTGCTCAGTACAGGGTCCTGACGGCAGGACACCAGAAAGCTGTGGCGGTCGTCAAAACCGCCATGATCTCTGGCGAGGATGGTGGCCAGATCAAAGCGAAAGCCATCAACACGCATCTCAGTAGCCCAGTATCGCAGAGAGTCGGTAACCATCTGCAGAACACAGGGGTGGCCAAGGTCAAGCATATTGCCGGTGCCTGAATCATTGGTGTAATAACGCTTATTGTCAGCCTGCAATCGGTAGTAGCTGGAATTGTCGATACCACGCATGGACAAAGTGGGGCCGAGCTCATTACCTTCAGCCGTATGGTTGTAAACGACATCGAGGATGACTTCGAGTCCGCTATGGTGCAGGTGTGCGACCATTTCCTTGAATTCGTTGATTTTGCCTCTGGACAGATAGTCAGTATGGGGAGCAAAGAAAGCGATACTGTTATAGCCCCAGTAATTGCTCAGGCCTTTTTCCAGCAGATGCTGTTCATGCACAAAAGCGTGTATCGGCAGCAACTCGATACTGCTGATGCCCAAAGACTGGATGTGCTGCAGCAACTCATTATTCTTCAAGCCGGAAAACGTTCCGCGCAGAGCTTCGGGCACTGCGGGGTGGCGCATGCTGACTCCGCGCAGATTGATTTCGTAGATAATGGTTTTGTCCCAGGGAATCCTGAGGTTTTGCTGCTGTCCCCAGGTAAATGCCGGATCGATGACCCGGGCTTTGGGAACGAACGCAGCGCTGTCGCGTTCATCAAAACTCAGATCGGCATCAGGATGCCCGATGGTGTAACCGAATAATTCATCAGCCCATTTCAGGCTACCGACCAGTTGTTTGGCATAGGGATCAATCAGCAGCTTGTTGGGATTGAAACGATGGCCCGCTTCGGGTTCGTAAGGCCCGTGGACGCGATAGCCATAAACCGTGTCGGGACGGGCATCGGGCAGGTAACCGTGCCAGATCTCATCAGTATATTCAGGCAGCGCTATCCGTTCGAGTTCGACCAGACCCTTGTCATCAAAGAGACACAGCTCAACCCTGCTGGCATGTGCGGAAAATATCGCAAAGTTCACACCCAGGCCATCCCAGGTTGCACCCAGCGGATAAGGGCGACCTTCGGAGACTCGTGACACTTGTTTAAAGCGGGTACTGCCGCGTTGCCGGGCCATGGGAGCAACCTCTGGGTGTTAGTGTTTTACGATTTCTGTAGCCGTGGGTTGGAGATTGCTTGCTTGCATGGGCGGCGCTTCTCTTGGTCGGGTTACCCGCCGCCGGGTATGAGTGCCGATAATCGGTCGAGGCAGTGTGTGCGTGCCGACCGCGGCAAGTCGCCGGGCCATCTCCCAGTGCCGCGCATCCTCACCCTGAGGCCGGCCTTCCGACTCCCATATCTGATACGCAAATTCACGGATCCGTTTTTCGTCGTTACTCATTGCAAATTCTCCTGTTAAATACGGGTTCGAACAGAGCAGGTTGACCGGGAAATCAGCGAGCAGTTCAGACACAAGCACGCCGCCTTCAAAGGGACGGATACTGCCGTTGGTGAACACACTCTTGAGTGATTTTTGCTGACCTGAATCCGGCAGTTGCACGCGGGTGTCTGCCCAGTGCTGTGGCGGAATATGCGGAATCTGCTGGGCACCAAGCAGTGGCACACAATGCAGTGCGGCGACCACAACGACATATTCATTCTGGTAACAACGGGCAAAGGCGATCAACCGGTCGGCATGTTTGCCAGCTATCTGCAGGGGCAGGTAGTCGCCCTGTTTGAACAGCTGTGGCTGCGCTCGGCGCAGCGTAAGAACGCGCTGGATCAAGGCCTGTTTGATGCGGCCATCACGCCAGTTATCGAGTAACTCCTGCCGCTCCGACAGTGCGGACAAGGTGCTCACACGCTGATCGAAGTCGACCGGCCTGCGGTTGTCCGGATCGACCAGATTGAAATCCCAGAACTCATCACCCTGATACAGATCAGGAACGCCCGGTACGGTCATGCGCAGCAGACACTGGTTGAGACTGTTGATGGCACCTGCGGGAGCGATTGATGCGGCCGCCGCAGCCAGTGAGCTGCGTAGTTCCTCCGCTTTTTTCGACGTCAGCAGAGCCGTGAGAAATTCCCGGCAGGCGGTTTCATAGGGAATGTTCGGCGCACTCCAGCTGCTTTTTAGTTTGGCTTCGCGCAATGCTTTTTCCTGCCACAGGGTCAGCCGCTGCAGATAATCCTGCATGGCTTCGGCTTTTAGTTCAGCCTGAATATGCAGATCCTGCTTAGTCAAATCCTGTTTTTCTATATCCTGCTTGCTTAAATCCTGCTTGCTTAATTCAAGGGGCCAGCTGCCGAGCAGGGTCTGATACAGAATGATTTCATCGGCTGGTGCAGGCGCCAGCTCATCATCAAGCAGTTGCCGCAGCGGTGTGGCAAGAACCAGCCAGTGCCGCAGATTGTCGGCATACCAGTCGGCGCGCTCACTGATCACCGCGAGCCGGGCGCGCACATCTTCGCCCCGTTTATTGTCGTGGGTTGCGGTGGTCAGCAGATTGTCGGGGAAGCGCTGCAGGCGTTGAAGACACTGCTGATGAAAGGCGTGGGTGCTCGCAGAGAAATGCTGCGGATCAAACCCGACATCACAGCGCGACAGCAGCACCGCTGAGCGATAAAAGGCGGTATCCTCCACGGCCTTGGCGGCGGCAGGCGAGGTCAGTTGCTGGAAGCGGGCCAGAACTTTTCTGCGCAGATCGCGTTCTCCACCACGGGCCAGATCCTTTAATGCACCGCCGCCCAACCAGCAATTCAGCTGTTCCAGAATAGGCCAGTCAGCTTCAGATAAAGCCTGACGTGCTCCGTCCATCGCCTGAGTAAAGATACTCTCATCGCTTGCAGCACGGCCACAGGCACCGGCATAAGTCCGGTAGACAGGAAAACGCGCAACCAATTCAGTGACAGCGCGGCGAATTGAACCCAGGGTAAGGTCTCGGGTTTCCAGATTCTCGCGCGCCAGTTGCAGGGAGCCAGTTGAAACTGTTTCCAGGTCGGCAGCCAGTGAACTGGTCAGCACCAGCCTGCGTGCCTCATAGACTTCTTCAATAAAGTCAGCAGGGCGGCCACTCAGTTCACTCCATAGTGCCTTCAAGGGCTGCTGCCCGTGCGGGTCATGCTGCAGAGCTGACACCTGGTTCATGAATTCATAACCGGTGGTGCCATTAACGCCCCAGTTCTCAGCTAACTGTTCATCAGTGGCAAGAATTTTTTCGACGAAAATCGGAAAGCGTTTATCGGACATCTGCATCGGCCGCTGCAGCAGACTGTTGATGCGCCTGCGCAGTTTTCGGCAATAGCTGCGCGGATCAGCGAGGCCGTCGATATGATCAATTCGGAGACCATCGATCCAGCCTCTTGCAATTAGTTCGAAAATTTTGGCGTGCGCGGCTTCAAACACGCGTGGGATTTCAACGCGCAGTCCGCCCAGTTCATTGATGTCGAAGAAACGTCGCCAGTTGATATCATCAGCAGCAGTGCGCCAGCTGGCAAGGCGATAATGCTGGTGCTCCAGCAACTGATGCAGATTTCCCCGACCATCATCAGTGTCCTGATTGAACTCGTTCAGCGCCTGATCTATGGCGGCACGAATCTCTGAGTGCTGCGCTTGTTCGGCCAGTACATGGCGCAGTCTTTTAGCGGCATGCCACGTGTCGGCACTGGTATTAAGAGCCTCGAAACTGCGTGCCAGTTCAGACAGAGCAGGATTGTTGGCAGCTCGCAGCACTGCCGCATAACAGGGCGGTGAAATCGGAAAATGGTGCTCATAGTGAGAGGCATAAAAATTGCCTTCGTTAAGCTCAAAATGCAGCTTAATTTCACCGCAGGCCAGCACTTCGGCATAATCAGTACGCAGAAACGGAACCAGTAACTGACCCTGCATAAGCGGGTCCTGCGATTGCCACTCAATATCAAAGAAATCCGCATAGGGACTCGCTGGTCCCCACTCCATCACATCAAGCCACCAGGGATTGTCATCACCACCCACTGCCATATGGTTGGACACGATATCCAAAATCAAGCCCATACCATGCCTGTGCAGCTCCTCAACCAGTTGCTGCAGGGCTTCTTCGCCGCCCAGTTCTGGATCAATACGGGTCGGGTCAACCACGTCATAACCATGCATCGACCCTGGCCGTGCTTTGAGCAGGGGCGAGGCATAAATATGACTGATGCCAAGGCGCTGGAAATAACTGACCAGCGGCACCGCATCATTAAGCGTGAAGCCTTTGTGGAACTGCAGGCGGATGGTAGCACTGAGCTCTGCTGGCATGATTGAAGGGCTCATGAGGCTCGCGTCCTTGTGTGCTTGTTGGCAGATTCATTCGCAGATTCATGGGCTGCGGTTCTCACGGCAGTTCTGGCCGCAGCAAGACGCTGCAAGCGCTTATCTACCTGCGGATAGTTCAGCATTTCCTGCGCATCCATTGGCCAGCGCCTCCTCCAGTTGGGATGCTCATTGCCGTGGCCAGGAAGATTGGGCTGCTGGTCACTACCCATCGCATCTTCCAGCGGCAGCAAGGTCAACGGTGCCGGAGTGTTGCCAATAAACGCAACGCTGGCATCGAGCGCATCGCGGCCATCTGCGACCAGATGAGCGCTCAGTTTAAGCGCCCGCAGCAAGCCGGCTTTGTCCTGTTCGCGCCCGCTCCTGTCCTTATCAGTCTGTTTCTCTGAACGATGATTCGCCTTATATCGCCAATCTATATCGTGCCCATTCAGCCAGCCGCGGAGGGTAGGTAGATCGTGCGTGGTGGTGGTAGCCAACGCATCATGGGGCCAATCTTCAGGTGCGCGGAAAGCACCCTCATGATGCTCGAACAGCAGCACCCGCATACCCAGAATATGATGACTGGCCAGAGTCTTGTGAAGTCCTTCAGGAACGGTGCCAAGATCCTCACCGATAATAAGGGCCTTGTGGCGCCATGCCTCCAACGCCAGCAACCGCAGCTGGTCCTCAAAGGGATAGTTCAAATAAGCCCCCTGGTCGGCGGTGGCATTTTTCGGTATCAGCCACAACCGCTGCAGACCCATCACATGGTCGATGCGCAGCCCATGGGCAAAGGCCAGATTTGCGCGCAGCATTTCGATAAAGGCACGGAAACCGTGTTCACGAAGACCAAAAGGTGAGAACGCGGAGATTCCCCAATTCTGACCTGAGGTGTTAAGGATATCCGGTGGGGCTCCAACACTGATGGAGGGTAGAAATTCCTGTTGACGCGTCCAGGCCTGACTGCCTGAACCAATAGCGCCAACTGCCAGGTCAGCAAGCAGGCCGATCTTCATACCGGCACTGCGAGCGGCTTTTTGCACATGTTCCAGGCTGCGCACCGTGAGCCACTGAGCGAAGCTGTGAAAGTCGATTTCATGCGCGTGCTCAGCGGCAAATTGCTCGACGGCGGCGCTGTGCGGGTCCTGATAAGTGTGCGTCCAGTTGCGCCAGTCTGCTGATTGCTCTGTGCTGATCATCGCACGCTGCAGAGCTTCAAAGCGGCAGTACTGGCTTAGCGCTTCGCCGCCTTGCTGGACATAGTGTTTAAAATCGGGCTGCAGGAAATGCTCTGCATCGCGGGTGAAATTTTCATGGAGTTGACGCAGCAATCGTAGTCGCAGCCGAGAGACCGCCGGCCAGTCAATTAAATTGAGCGCCTCCAGCCGATCCATCTCGGCGCGCACGCCGCACTGACTGACCGCCCTGGCCACGGCCTGCTCACCCAGCACGAGGTCAGGCGCCGCATGTAATTCATTGAAAAACAGCCGGCTCGATGGTGAATAGGGGCTGAAATTGTGGATGTCAGGATGGTTAATTGCATGCAGGGGACTTAGAGCGAGAACATCTGCCCCTTTGGCAGCAGCAGCACGTGCCAGTACCTCCAGCGCACCAGCGTCGCCGAGGCCCCCATCCCCATGACGGCGCAGCGAGTAGACCTGTGCGCTGATACCCCAGACGCGGGCGTCGTGTTGATTAAGCAGATTATCAACACTGGGACAGTGGTGTGGAGCTATCGCGAGCATCAGCTCTTGTGAACCGATATGCAGTTGATGGTAACCACACTCTGCCACTGCGGGCAGTGCGCCGTGGGCATCAATGCGACCATCACAGATCCGACCATTTTCGAGGATCAACTGAAAGGCTGTGCCGGGTGCGAATCGGCCGTGCAGACGCAAAGCCCGACCCTGCTCATGAGTGATCAGCGGAGCCGTACCATTGCCATGCAGAGACAGCTCAGCCCGCGCGGTGCTGTCGCTGATCTGCTGCGGGTTGCTGGCAGGAAAACCCAGTTCTTCCAACAGGGCGCGTTGACACTCTGGCGACACCTTATGATGATCGCCGAAGGCATCCACCCAGTCGATATTGATGCCAACTTTGCTGGCCAGTCGAGCCAGTTTGGTATCGTTCATGTGGCCTCCTTCAGGGAGACAATCACACTGTGGGGGGGCAGGCGAACGGGAAGATGAGCGGGCAGACTGGCGGATTTTTCGGCATCTGCAGCATTTTCACCATCAACATCAGCAGCACCGGCAGTATCGGCTGAATCCAGTCCCCAACTGAACAGCAGCTTGCCAGTATTAATCTCACTGTGCATAGAGTCAGGCAGCAGAACCTGTGCTGAGCTTAAATTCAGACTGATCCGCAACTCGCTGCGGTCTGCCATTGTCCAGCTGGCCGATACCGCGTGCTCGGCGAGTACCTGTGCGCCGCTGGAGCGGGTGCCGCGCAGACGCGGAATAATATGTTGCTGACGCAGGGCCAGCAGCTGACTGTAAAAATCATGCCATTGCTGGTGTTCGGGCCGGGATGCGGATTCATAATCGGGGATGGAATCCAGAAAAGTCTTCAGTGCATTCGGATCTGGAACGTCAAGAACAGTTTCAGCGAAGCCGCGAAAATGCGCAAATTCTTTAAATTCATTACGGCGGCCGTGATAAACCGCATTGGCTAACTCTTCATGATGTTCGGTGAAATACAAAAAGGGTTCAGTCGCTCCCCATTCCTCGCCCATAAACAGGAGCGGTACCATCGGCGACAGCAGCATCAGTGCGACCGAACACTTGAGCGCATCTGCGCTGGTCAGTCTGTGCAAACGATCACCGAAAGCACGGTTGCCAACCTGATCGTGATTTTGCAGAAACAGCACAAAAGCGGTCGCCGGCAAATGCGCACTGGATTCACCACGGCGCATGCCATTGCGGTCCTCCTCGCCCTGATAGATAAAGCCTTCACTCAGGCAGCGGGCCAGTTTTGCGGTGGAGTTGGTGCTGAAGTCTGTGTAATAGCCTTCGTGTTCGCCAGTAAGAATAGTGTGCAGCACATTATGACCGTCATCGTTCCACTGGGCATCAAAACCCTGCTCAAGCAGCGTGGCGCAGTTATACTCATTCTCCAGCACCAGATGAACCTGCCGGTTCGGATTCAACGCAGAGCGCACTCGATGTGCCAGATCTACCAGAAAATCCCGGTCACTGATGGCATGCGCTGCGTCAAAACGCAGTCCATCGACACGATAATCGAATATCCACATCAGCGCGTTCTCACAAAAAAAATTGCGCACTTCGGGGCGGCGAAAATCGATCGCTGAACCCCAGGGTGTCTGAATATCACTGCGGAAAAAGCTGCTGGCATAGAGGTCCAGATAATTGCCATCCGGGCCGAAATGGTTGTAGACCACATCGATGTACACCATCAGGCCAAGCCCATGCGCGGTATCAATCAGGTTCTTGAGCTCATCGGGTGTGCCATAGGATGATTCAGGGGCAAAGGGCAGCGCCCCGTCATAGCCCCAGTTGCGGTTGCCAGGGAACTCACCCAGCGGCATCAATTCGATGGCAGTGATGCCGAGTTTTTTCAGGCTCGCCAGACGATTGCGAACTCCCTTAAAGCCACCCAGCAAACCGACATGCAGCTCATAAATGATCGCTTCATGCCAGGGACGACCCTGCCAGTTGCCACACAACCAGTGATAACAATGATGATCAACCACGCAACTGAAGCCGTGAAGGTCCTCAAGCTGGGCGCGTGAGGCAGGATCTGGGACTGCCTGCTCATTGTTTATCAAAAAGCGGTAGCCCGTACCGGCAGCACAGTCGATCTCAATACAGAACCAGCCGCCCGCGGCTGCATCCAGCGGGTGTATATCGCCGTTAACCAGTTCGACCGAGACAGCTTGGGCATCGGGTGCCCACAGCGAAAATCGGGTCTGTCCGCTGCCTGTCAGCAGGGCGCCGTGGGTCGGCGCGCTTGTCGGCATCACGTAATCTCCTCAGTCAGGCAGTCCTGGCCAGCACAGCGGTTTCATTCACCAGGTTGGTATAGAGCTGGTTATAAGGTGTGGCAGACTGCTGCCAGCAGTGCGGCGATGCCATTGCCATCCGGCGCATGGCATTAAGCAGTTCAGCGCGCTGATGGACATTGAACGCCCGCTGAATGGCCTGCATATAGCTGTCGACGTTACTCTCGTTAAACAGGAAGCCGGTTACGCCATCTTCAATGGTGTCCGCCAATCCGCCGGTGCGGGTAGCAATAGGCAGGGAGCCAAAGCGCTGGGCGTACATCTGGCTCAGGCCGCAGGGTTCAAAGCGTGATGGCATCAGCAAAAAGTCGCTGCCGGCAAACATACGTCTTGCATCCAGTTCATTAAAGCCAATATCCACGCCAATGCGGCCTGGGTAACGCGCTGCCAGTTCGAGCATTGAAGCTTCCAGTTCTGGCTCACCGCGACCTATCACGGCAATCTGCCCGCCGGCTTCGACAATCGCGCTGGCGACTTCACGGGTCAGGTCGATCCCTTTTTGCTGCACGATGCGGGAAACCACGACGAACAGCGGGCCCTCTACCGGGTCCAGACCAAACTTCTGCTCTACATATTGTCGATGTACCGCCTTGCCCTGCCAGTCCGAATCGACCAGACCCTGTAACAGGTGCGGATCGGTATTCGGTTCCCAGCTTTCGTCGATACCATTAATGATGCCGGTCAGCAGACCCCGGTCGGCCTTGTATTTGAGAATTCCGTCCATGCCGCAGCCCTGCTGCGGACTGACAATTTCACTGGCATAGGTCTTACTGACCGTGGTGATATGACTGGCATAGGCAATGCCAGCTTTGAGAAAGGACAGTTTGCCATGGAATTCCACGCCATCAGGGGTGAAGGCCTCTGGAGGTATTCCCAGTTCACGGCTGCAGTCGGCATCAAAGATGCCCTGATGGCCCAGATTGTGGATAGTAAAAACCGTAGGAATATGCTGGCCGCGCCAAGCCATATAGGCCGGTGCCAGCGCAGCGGGCCAGTCGTGGGCATGCACCAGTTCCGGTGTCCAGCTGATCGAGGCATTACCGGCAGCGATCTCGGCGGCTACCAGCCCCAGTCTGGCAAAACGAATATGGTTATCAGGCCAGCTGCGACCACTGCTGTCACAGTATGGGTTGCCTTCACGTTCGTACAATTCCGGGCAGATAAGCACATAAACGATCAGGCCGTCGTTCAGATCCATACGCCCGATGCGGCAGGGAGGAATGCCGGCATAGCCTGGAATTGTGCCAATGATTCGGATCTGTCTGCCACTGTTGATGACTTCCCGGTAACCGGGCATCAGCAGGCGGACATCGTGGTGCAGGCCGAGTGCACGAGGCAGTGCTGAAGACACATCGCCAAGCCCGCCAACCTTTACCAGGTCAGCAAATTCTGAAGTAACAAACAGGATTTTTTTCTTGTGGTGCTGCAGACTTTCTAACTGTAAATGCGGCCGTTTATTTGCACCATCAACTTTAAGTAATCGATCATGCTGCACGGTCGCAACCACCTTTACCATACTATCCTCCGCTAAAAATTTGCGACTTTGGAGTCATGATTTCTGTCTCAGACAGTAATTTGACACGGAACCTTCTTACCGGGGTGAAGCATGCACGGACTCACCCCAGGCTGTCCGTTAGGTACCCAACATATGAACGAAAGTGAAACAGTTCTCTAATCGCTTCGTTTCATGCGCAGATCAGACTTTCCCGGTGCCAGCTGAACTTACTTTTCCAGCCGATTGCAAGCAGGTAAATATGTTGGATTTCGCACAGACCCGCCTTAACCCCGCTGCCTATTCTTAACACTCGTGCTGTTTAACGACAGTTCCCTGAAATATTTTCTCCAGCTGTTAAAAAACTCTCTAACCATGCAGAAGTAGATTATCTGAATGCGAAATCCTTTGTTGCTCGACACAGAAGCCAGCGCAATACCCTCAGTGCTGGCGGCGCATTATCTGCGTGTCAGAACCGCAACCCAGCAGTTATGTGTGGGTCTGCTGCCTGAGGACACGGTTGCGCAATCAATGCCGGATGCCAGCCCCACCAAATGGCACCTGGCCCATACCAGCTGGTTCTTTGAACAATTTGCGCTCAGCCGTGACCCGCGTTTTCAGGCACAGTCTGCCAGCCAGCCACAGTGGATGGTGCTGTTTAATTCGTATTACCAATCGGTCGGTCCACAATTTTCCAGAGCGCAACGCGGGCTGTTGACGCGGCCTTCGCTGGCTGAAGTTCTGCAATACCGGGAACGGGTGGATGCGGCGATGCTGGACTTGATGGAACGGGACCAGTCTGAGGAGTTGAATTACATCGTGCAATTGGGTCTTAACCATGAGCAGCAGCACCAGGAATTGCTGTTGACCGATATCAAGCACCTGTTTTCGCTGAACCCTTTAGAGCCAGTTTATCGCGCTGCTGGCAGCAGCAACAACAGCGGCAGTGGCGACAATAACCGCCGCGCAGATCCGGCTGCGGAGCGGCCAGCGCTGGCACTGCAATACCTGCAGGGACGTTCAGGAATTACCGCCGTGGGTCATCAGGGCAAGAGCTTCGCATATGACAGCGAAGGTCCGCGGCATCGGGTTCTGTTGAGTGCTCATGCCATCGCCAATCGCCCGGTAAACAATGCTGAATACCTGGAATTTATCAAGGACGGAGCTTACCAGAATCCGCAACTGTGGCTGGCCGAAGGCTGGGACACGGTGCAGAGGCAATGCTGGAAGAGACCGCTGTACTGGGCGGAAGACCTTGCCAGCGCTTTTACCTTGCGTGGTCGTCAGACACTGGATCCATTGGCGCCGGTTTGTCATATCAGTTTCTTCGAAGCCGATGCATTCTCGCGCTGGGCGGGCGTACGTCTGCCGACCGAATTTGAGTGGGAGTCTCTGGCTGAGAATGAGCCTGTGGATGCCGGTAATTTTGTCGACTCCGGCGCACTGCATCCTCAGCCGCCCGGACGAATATCCAGACAGGTGCTATCAAGCGAAACCGCTGCCGGCAACCAACCAGAACCTGGTTCGGCTGCTCCGTTGCAATTATTTGGTGACGTCTGGGAGTGGACCGCCAGCCCCTATATTAATTATCCAGGATTTCGGCCAGGGGCGGGCGCCCTGGGTGAGTACAACGGCAAGTTCATGTCTGGAAAATGGGTGCTGCGTGGTGGTTCGTGTGTGACGCCCGCGCAGCATATCCGTGCCAGTTATCGTAATTATTTTCATTCCGCAGATCGGTGGCAATTCAGCGGCCTGCGCCTGGCAAAGGATCTCTGAAGTGGATGGTCAAGTGCATAGCAACCCACAGCAACAGCAACCTTCATCAATCATTGGCAGCAACGAAGAACTTCTCGGTATTGTACTGAGTGGTCTGTGTCGACAGCCCAAGAGTCTGCCTTCCAAGCTGCTTTACGATCAGCAGGGCTCCATGCTGTTCGAGCAGATCTGTGCAACCCCGGAGTATTATCTGACGCGCGCAGAGCTGGCGCTGATGGAAGCGCACAGCGCGGAGATTGCAGAGGTGCTTGGTACGGATGTGATGCTGGTCGAGTACGGCAGTGGCAGCGGTTTAAAGACGCGGCTGTTGTTATCACAGATGCGCGATGTTGCGGCCTACATGCCAGTGGATATATCGAGCCATGCCCTGTTGGAAAGCGTCGAGCAATTAAGACGAATCATGCCGCAGTTGACGATTCTGCCACAGTGCGCCGATTTCACTCAATCCTTCGGTGCACTGCCGCCATTTACGCATGCGCAACGCACTATTATTTATTTTCCAGGTTCGACCATCGGCAATCTGGACGATTCGGAAGTGGTCGGTCTGTTGCGCAGAATGCGGACGCAGATGGGAGCGGCAGGTGGCGCCCTGATTGGATTTGACTTGAGAAAAGATCCGGCAGTTATTGAGGCTGCTTATAACGATGCCGCCGGTCTGACTGCGCAGTTCACCTTAAATCTGCTGCAGCGCATTAATCGGGAACTGTATGCAGATATCGATCCGACTTTTTTCGCGCATCGCGCTGTCTATCATCATCTGCGTGGAAGAATTGAAACCCTGCTGATCAGTCTGCGTGAACAGACTATTCAAGTAGCTGGTGAGATTATTCATTTTGCTCAGGACGAATCCATGCTGGTCGAGATCAGCTGCAAATACACGCCGGAGGAGTTCACTGCGCTAGCTGCCCGGGCTGGTTTGCGGGCAGAGTGCAACTGGTTTGATGCGGATCGGCATTTCTGCCTGCAGTATCTCACCCCTGAAGCCGGCGTAAGACCTAAGACCTTAGACCATAGACTTAAGACTTACGGCCTGGGCCTGAGAGGTAAAATCTGAGACCTTATTGCTCTCTCTCGCTGACGCGTGCGCCCGCCAGGATTCCCTGCAGCGCGTAATTGCCTTCATGGCAGGCATATTCATAAATTTTTTCAGTGGGTCGCGCATGCATTGGAATCTCGGCGGTCCACGGCGCACTGTATACACTCGGGTCTTCCATCGTGAAGCTGTAGACAATCTGTTCTGCTGAGGTGCGGGTAAAACGCTCAGTGACTTTCAGATCGGCGGTAGAGCCAAAATGCGACTGCTGAGGATGCATGTTCGCGGTTCTTACCACCAGCGTGTCGCCTTCCCAGTGTCCGACCGAGTCACCCATCCAGCGGTGCTGCGCAGCAGGCAGAGGTTGCGCATCGATACGGATAATACGCAGATCGCTGGTCATCTCGATGCGGATAATCACGTAGTCCGGCGTCTGCACAATCTGATAATTATTATTGTATGCCAGCGGCAACATGGGCGGCCCGGCGGTGGAAGTTGAGGTGCGAAAATCCCAGAAAATCAGGCAGCGATCACCGATGGAAAGCAGCTCCGGACCATCAAATTCACCAACACCGGGTCGGCTCAGCCACTGTTCGCGCAGCGACTGCGGAAGATCACCTTCCCGCATCGGGATCTGGCCATTGGGAGGATCGATAATCAGCGAGGTGCGATATTCACCATTGATTAAAGCAACGCTGGTGCCGCGCTCCAGCCAGAAGGTGTTATAGGCTGCAGCGGTATTGCCGTCGGTGGGAGGTGCTCGATTGGGATCGATCGGGGCATCAGCTCGCTGTTCCGATAACAGCGCCCGTTGTTCCCGTTCCATGGCCTCTTCAGCAGTGAAAGCTCTTTTTTCGCCAAAATCCGCTGCTCTGCGCAAGGGGGTCAGGGTGCCATTGTTCCAGATACCCTGCAGGTCAGGTTTACCGTCCGGAGTGCGGGGCACGCTCCATTCTGCGGCCAGCGCGGCACTGCTGAATAGTGTGCTGCCTATGACGGCACTGCTTATCAGGGCGCTGCTTATGACTCCAGTGGCCACTGCATAGCTTAGCCCTGCAAAGGATGTAAACAGCAGGCCTGGCTTAATCGATCTCTTCGGGGAGCGCTTCATCGGACCTCGGTAATTGCTTTAAGTCTGCTTCTCATGAATTATTATTTGACGGGAATAGTAGCAGCTCGTTTAAACTCTCTTCAATCATCATTTACCGCGCCAATCATTTTGGCAGGCATGGAGCAGGCATGGACAGTATTATCATTTACCACAATCCTCTTTGCAGCACCTCGCGCAACACCCTTGAGTTGCTTCGTGACAACGGCGTTGAGCCAACCGTGATTGAATACCTGAAGACCCCGCCGGACCGCAGTACATTGCTAAACCTTATTGAAGCAATGGGCGTTTCGGTGCGCGATGTGCTGCGGCAAAGCGGCACACCGTACCTGCAACTGGATCTGGATAATGCTAAATGGACTGATGATGAATTAGTGGATTTTATTATGGAGCATCCGGTATTGCTGAATCGGCCGATTGTGCACACGCCAAAAGGCGCACGTCTGTGCAGGCCAGCTGAGCAGGTGCTGGATTTATTGCCGTAGATTCAGCGGCTATGGCTGAGTGACAGCCATAGCCGACCGATTGGTTTTAATCCAGACCGTCGTAAATAATATCGACGGCCATGCTGCGCATATTAGTGGCCTCCGGGCGGTTGCCGCCCTGGCTCTGAATCATACCGATCAGAAACATGTCATGGACCGGGTCTACCCAGAACCATGTGCCGGCAGCGCCGCTCCAGTAGTAGGTGCCTTCACCCTGCGGTGAACGGGCGGCTTCGGGATCGAAGATAATTGCAAAGTCGACACCAAAACCCTGACCTGCCTGGCCTGGACTGCTATCGGTGCCACGCAGCAGCAGACCTTCACGCAGGCTGTCGGCGCGCATGGTGTCTACGGATTGCTGAGAAATAATGCGCTGCCCGTCCAGCTCGCCACCATTAACCAGCATCTGCAAAAAGCGCGCGTAGTTATGCGTGGAAGAAACCAGTGCACCGCCGCCGGATTCCAGCCGGTCAGCATCGAAGTAACTGGGCCGATCCGCACGCTCAATATTGCGCATCAATTTTGCTTCGTCGCGATCCCAGCGGTACACATCAGCAAAGCGCTCACGGTCTGCTTCTTTGACAAAAAATGCGGTGTCGTTCATGCCCAGTGGAGCGAACATTTTTTGTTCCAGGTATTCACCAAAGGGCTGGCCGCTAAGCTTTTCAACGATATAGCCCTGAATATCCACGGCCACGGAATAGACCCACTGCTGACCAGGCTGATACAGCAAAGGAATTTCAGCGATTTTGTTTATCATCTCGTTCAGGTCGGCCGATGCCAGCACGCCACTGTCGCGGAACGCGTTGTTGACGGGATCATCGCCACTCAAACCATAGCCGAATCCGGCCGAATGGTTGAGCAGTTCACGCATGGTGGGCTGGCGCTCCAGAGGAGTCAGCTCGATGCCGCCGTTTTCGTTATAGCTGGTCATTACTTTCAGATTAGCCAGCTCCGGCACATGCTTGCTGACCGGATCATCGAAATCCCAGAGTCCCTGTTCGTGCAACATCATCAATGCAACACCGGTAACCGGTTTGGTCATGGAGTAAATGCGAAACAGGGTATCGAGTTCCATCGGCCGCTGATCTTCAATCGAGGCAAAACCGGCTTTTTCGAAGGTGGCGACTTTGCCGTCTTTGGCCAGCAGCCAGACCATGCCCGCGACGTCATTATCATTGACGATTTTCTCCATCGCTGCATCCAGCTTGAAGATGGTCTGTTTTGAGAAGCCGGCAGCTTCCGCGCCATCGGCGGCAGCGGGCCAGCTGGTATCGGCCTGAGCAAAGCTTAGATTGAATGCAAGTGCGGCAGTGCCAAGCCATGTGATCAGAGTTTTTGCGGGGTGAAGAGAGTTCATTGCTGATTACCTTTTGTTATTAGTGGCTGAAGAATATATGGCCGGACAGTGTGCATGCAACCATGTTGTGCGTACTTACAACGCTGTTGGTCTCGTACCGAGTAGTTTTCAGTCTTACTCATTCATTAAGCTGCGTTAGCGTTGGTTCAACACTAAGGAGCCTCTGAATAACTCTATGGTCACTCTGGCCTTCAGCCGGGCGTCTGCGCCGCTTCTGCCGCGTTGCCGTGCTTGCCAGGGGCTACGGCCATTGCCAGCGCACGACGCCTTGCAGCAGCGGGCGCAATCACCCGCAGAGTGGTCATAGAGTTATTCAGAGGCTCCCTAAGTCTGACACCCCGAATAGGAGTCGTATCTGCATCGAGTATGCTGGTGGCGTGTTCGGAGACACTGTTCTAAAATATCCGTCTATGAAAAATCACTTGATTATTACCTTGCTGCTTTGTACCTGCCTGTTAAGTCAGCGCAGCACGGCTGCCGGGCACGCTGCTGATCAGCCTGGTCAGCAGCTGGTCGGAGCGCTCTGGCGTGCCACCTCAGCTGAGCAAAAGCAGTTGGCGATTACGCAGCTGCTTGATGGCGCCCCGGATACCCACACACTTTATCAATGGCTGCGTGCGGGTCCTGCCTGGTCCGATACAGCTGCGCGCGGTCAGCTGGAGTTGCAGCGTGAGGGCGCCGATGGTCTGCAGTTCCCCTATGTAGTATTGGTGCCGGAAAGTTACACCCCGGATAAGCCCATTGCAGTGGAATTCAATCTGCATGGAGGCGTGAATCGCGCCAAAGTTGCAAGCGGCGTCGTCTGGTGGCGGCAGGGTTATGATCGCTTGCGCGATCCCGATCGCATTGTGGTATTGCCCGCGTCATGGAATGAATCGTTCTGGTGGTTCTCGAATCAGGCGCAGAATCTGCCAGCAATTCTACGCAGCATCAAACAAAGCTATAACATTGATGAAAACCAGGTCTATCTCACCGGCGTATCCGATGGTGGCACCGGCGCGTATTTCTTCGCATTTTTCCAACCCACGGAATGGGCGGCCTTCCTGCCTTATATCGGCAATCCCGGCGTGCTGCAAAATCCCAATGGTCGCGTCAGCTACCCGCTGTTCTTTGAGAACCTCAGCGGCAAACCGCTGTATATAGTCACCGGTGAAAATGATCGCCTCTATCCGGCCCGCGCAATAAAGCCGCATATTGACGCGATGGTAGAAGCGGGCGTCGAACACACCTGGGTGGTGATTGCAGGCGGCGGTCACAATACCGAGTGGTTGCCCGATGAGGCAGCAAATATAGCTGCGTTTAAACAGAACAATGTACGTGACCCCTTGCCGGAGAAATTACGCTGGACGGCTAACCGCACCGATGTCTATAACCGCAATCACTGGATCCGTATCGATGAGCGCGGTCAGCGCGGCGAGCCTGGTCGGCTGACTGTGCAGCGTGCGGGTAACACCATTGAGGTTGATGCCCGCGCAGTGGCTGCGTTCACCTTATTGTTAAGCCCCGAGGAAATTGACTTCTCGCAGCCGGTGAGCGTGCGCGTTAATGGCAAAGTGATTCATCAGGCGCTGGTGAGCCAGAGCTCGCAGACGCTGCTCAAATGGGCAGCGCTGGATCTGGACCGTTCGATGCTGTTTACTGCGGAACTGAATCTGCGGTCTGGCGAGTAAACTAATCCTGCTTGCTCAGCTGCTGCGTTATTCAGAGGCTCCCTGGCATCGTCATAAAGCTCACCCAATGGCAGATTGTCCAGCTGCCTATCGCTTAACTCGCATTGAACATCATCGAATAAATCAACCCGCGTTCACGGCATCATTTATTTCACGCCTTCAATCAAGGCAAACTCTTTTTTAAGCAGGTCGTTAACCATGGGTTTTAGCTCAACGCCTTTGGCCTGTGCTCTAGCCGAAAAATAACCGAGTACGTCTGCATCGAGGTACACAGGCAGATTCATTTTAGCGTTGGGCTTCAACCTCCACGAAAGAGTAACTCATTATTGACGAAATTTATAATACGTATATTATGAGTTATAAATTATTCTAAAGGTCAGTATTCCAATGCCCGCAACCCCACCGTTACTTGGCGAAGAACAAACTCGGTTGGCTGCCGAGCTGGGCGCTCAGATACGGCAGCAGCGCAAGCTCCTGAAGGTCAGCGCCACTGCTGCAGCCGAGGCCGCTGGTATGGCTCGTATGACCTGGCATCGCCTTGAGAAAGGTGGGGTGTCGGTGACGATCGGTGCCTATATGCTGGCGGCCCACACAGTAGGACTGCGCGTTCAACTCGTGCCTGCGAACCCGCAACTCTCTGATGAGGCGAACGTCAGCCGAGAAGGCTGGATTCCGGTGAGTATCTCGCTATCAAACTATCCTCAACTCAAACAGGTTGCCTGGCAGGTAACCGGGGTTGATGCTCTCACGCCAGTGGAAGCACTGGATATCTATGAGCGCAATTGGCGGCATGTGGATCAGGCGGTGCTGAACTCCCAGGAGTGGCAATTGATCAATGCTCTGAAGACTGCTTTTGGAAAGGAGTCCGTGCATGTTTCGTCGTAAGCACCATAGAGATATTGCATTGATCCTTAGCAACCTCAATGCCGAATGGCTGCGCGAACATGAGTCATCTGACCAGATTACGGATTGAGCCATCTTGTCAGACGCTCTCTGGCTTCTTCATACGTAAAACTACGACCATTAACAATGACATCCTGACCTTTGCGGATTTTCTCCAGCACATATAAGTGATACTGAATGTCCTCAATAGAGCTATTATCAGGCAAATGGTGAAGCATTTTCTCCACTTCCTGCTCACTGATTTAATTAAACTGTCACAAGGATTTCGTGTGTATTTCGTGTCTCTGTCGTTTTCCTCTGATATCAAATCGGTAAAACTGGGGCCACCTCAAGTAGCAAGGGTGGTGCCATGATTGTAAGGAAATTGCGTTTGAAGAGGGGCTGGTCACAGAGTCAGTTGTCCGAAATGGCAGGCGTGACCACGCGCACAATTCAACGTATTGAGCAAGGCCATCGGCCTAGTATGGAGACGTGCAAAGCTCTTGCTTCTGTGTTTGAGGTAGATCTATCCCTATTTCAACCGGAGAATAAGCAAATGCAAAATGAAAATGAATTAAAGACAGACGAGCAAAGAGCACTGCTGTACGCCAGGCGCCTCAAGGAGTTCTATGAATATCTGATTACTTATGTGGTTTTGGCTGCAGTGTTCCTTGTAGTTTTTCACGGCGAACCGGTGATCTATATTATCTTTGGAGGCCTGGGCGTCGGGTTAATCGTCCAAGGGCTTATCGCAAATGAAATTGTGAGCTTTATGAGCCCAGGATGGGAAAGGCGACTGGCAGAGCGAAAGCTGGGACGGAAGCTCTAGGGAGCCATATTTTGTTCCGAACAACCGATCGCAGCTGCCGAGTAAACTAATCCTGCTTGCTCAGCTGCTGCGTCGCCCAGACTTTAGCATCGTCATAAAGCTCACCCAATGGCAGATTGTCCAGCCATTCGAGCAGCTGTTCCGGTTTCGGGTGATGGAAGTTGATATGTCCCAGCTTACGCCCGGCGCGCGCTTCCTTGCCGTACCAGTGTAACTGCGAGCCACTCACGTTCAGCCAGGCCGGATTCTGCGGCAGGCCGATCAGATTGACCATCATGCTGTGACCGAGCTGCTCCGCTCTGGGCAGCGGCAGATCACAGACTGCGCGCAAATGCATTTCGAACTGGCTGATCGAGGCGCCGGCCTGAGTCCAGTGACCGGAGTTATGCACGCGTGGTGCAATTTCATTAATCAGCAGACCATTTTCGGTAACAAAAAACTCCACTGCCATCACCCCGATATAATCAAGATGCTCCATCAATGTCGTCAGCATCCGCTCTGCTTCATGTTGATAGTGCGCGAATTTGCCGGGAGTTTTAACGCTGATCTGCAGGATCCCGTTGGCGTGAAAATTTTCCGTCAATTCATAAAAAGTGACCTGGCCACTTCTGCTTCTGGCACCGAGCAGCGAGACTTCGGTGATGAAGTTAATGCGCTCTTCAGCAATGCCGTCTGCAAGCCATTCGGGCAGCACAGTATCAGTTCCCCGTTTAAGGCGGCACTGGCCTCGGCCGTCATAACCGCCGGTGCTGCGTTTAAGGAAGACATCATTGCCCAGTGTGCAGTGCAGCGTGTCAACGCTGGTGTCCGCCTGCGTCGGCAGCCAGCGCGCGGTGGGCAGGCCGAGTACGTCGAGCAGGCTTTTCTGCTGGCGTCGATTAGTAAGCTGCGCAAACGCCTGCGCATTCAGCCAGCCCGGATGTTGCTGAATCTGCGCGGTGAAATTATTTTCAGGCCAGTGTTCGCGCTCGGCCGATATAATGGCATCGGCAGGCAGTGCGATCGGATGTTCCGGTGCCAGCAACACCACCTCAATACCCAGGCGCCGGCCAGCCTCGACCAGCATGCCGCCAAGCTGACCATTACCAAGCACATAAACTGCAGCCATGCTTACAGCGCTCCCGGCAGTTTATCCTGCAATACTCTTTGAGTCTGACTGGCACGCCATTGCTGCAGCCGCTCGGACAATGCCGCATCCTGCAGCGCCAGAATCTGCACCGCCAGCAGTCCGGCATTGGCAGCACCCGCCGCGCCGATGGCCAGGGTGCCAACTGCCACACCTCTGGGCATCTGCACAATGGACAGCAGGCTGTCCATGCCGCTCAGGGCTTTACTGTGCACCGGCACTCCGAGCACCGGCAGATGGGTGCTGGCCGCAAGCATGCCAGGCAGATGCGCAGCGCCACCGGCTCCGGCAATAATAATCTGGTAGCCCAGGCTGCTGGCCTCGCGCGCGAAACGAAACATTTTCTCCGGGGTGCGATGCGCCGAAACCACTTCGGCATGCCACTTGATGTCGAATTCTGACAACATCGTTGCTGCTGCCTGCATGGTGTCCCAATCGCTTTTTGACCCCATTACGATGGCTATTTTCGTGTCCATAATTTCGCTCTCGATGTAAAAATTAAGCTGAAAATTTAATCTCCGTTAGAAAAATTTTCAGCTAAAGTTTTTGGTTAACGTTTCCAGTTGAAGTTTCAGTTAACAAACAGCACCCACTGCTGGTACAGAGGAATACCAATCAGCACATTCACCGGGAAGGTTATGCCCAGCGCTGCCAGCATGGCCAGATCGGTATTCGCTTCCGGTATTGAGGTGCGCACCACGGCCGGCGCGGCGATGTAGGAAGCACTCGCCATCAGCGTCGCCAGGACAAGAGTGCTGCCGGTGGGCAAGCCCAGCATCTGGCCCAGAACAATACCACAGACGGCCAGCACGAATGGAATCAGCGCCGCAAACACCAGCAGGCGCCAGTGCTTAAGTGGCAAGGGCAGGCACACCTTGGCGGTGCAGATGCCCATTTCCAGCAGGAATAAGGCGAGGAAGGTCTTAAAGCCGCCGATTAAAGCCGGGGTGAGCGGCTCCAGACCGTCCGGTCCATAGATCCAGCCGATACCGATACCGCCGGCAAGCAGCAATACACCGCGGTTAGTCAGAGCCTCGCGCCAGACACTTGAGGAGATAGCCCGCTGGCTGTTCTGGTTATGATAAAAGTAGAGCATCACCACAATCGCCGGCAGTTCCAGCAGCACCAGATATAAAGTGGTTTCAGCCAGCAAAGGCATTCTGCTGCTCTCGGCTACCGCCAGCACCACCGCAAACGTTCCTGCACTCACTGAGCCATAGTGAGCGGCTACGCTGGTTGAATCGGCCGCATTGAGCAAGACCAGTTTGCGCAGCAGGGGATAAAGTGCCAGTGGAATCAGTGCGCCAAACAGACCGATCACCAGCAGATCAGTGCCACTTACTGTGGCTGCCTGATCGTGCAAAGCGATACCGCCTTTGATGCCGAGCGTCAGCATTAACAGGATGATCAGAGTTTCGTAGATGGACGGCGGTACCTTTAAGTCAGACTTGAGCAGCCCGGCCATCAGGCCAAGCGCAAAGAAGGCAATCACAATATCCGGCACGGTGCAGTTCCTGTTGAATTTGACGGTGGCGATTGTCCGGGATTTCCACCCTATTGAATAGTGAATTTTTAAGCACAAGACTATAGGTAGTTATCTATACCTTAAGACAAGTGAGAAACCCATAACTACCCGTCATTTGAGCATAAGGTTATTGCAGATTTATGCACAGGTGGTGTGCTCTGGCACGATGTCAGCGGCTGCCAGAACCCTGCACCTGACCCAGCCCACGGTGTCCCTGCAGATAAAAAAGCTGAATGATCTGCAGCAGTTTATGGCTGAACATCTGCACGAGTGCATCAGGCCGGATTGGGTCGCTGACGGTGCGGTTCAGCTGGCCAGCGCCGGCGCAAGAGAAATTCAAGAGCCGATAAAGAGTCGATAAAGAGCGATAAGGTGTAAATCAGATATCACAGATCGCAATCGCCTGGGCCAGCGAGGCAATTTTCTCGGCATCAGTGGCACGTTTCGGTAAAAACTCCTGGGCCACATAACCCTCAAAACCGGTCGCATAAACTGCCCGCATGATCGCCGGATAATTCAGTTCCTGAGTATCATCTATTTCATTTCGGCCGGGGACTCCGGCGGTATGGTAGTGCCCGAACCACTGGTGATGATCCTGGATGGTGCGGATAACATCGCCTTCCTGAACCTGCATATGATAAATGTCATAAAGCAGTTTGAAATTGGGTGACCCGACCCGCTTGCACAGTTCGATACCCCAGGCGGAGCTGTCACACATATAATCGGGGTGATCAATTTTGCTGTTAAACAATTCCATCTGCACGATAACACCACGCCGTTCCGCCAGGCTCATGATCTGCTGCAGCCCTTCGACGCAGCTCTGCAGACCGGTCTCATCATCCATGCCATCGCGATTGCCACTGAAGCAGATCAGGTTTTTATAGCCGGCCTGCGCCACCAGCTCAATATGTTCAGAATAGTTCTGGATCAGGGTGGCATGCAGATCTTTGCGGTTCCAGCCCTCTGTCAGGCTGATTTCAGCGCCATTGCACATGGAGCAGTCGATGCCATGGCGCTTCAGAATATCCCACTGCGCCGGGCCAATCAGGTCAATCGCGCTGAAGCCAATCTCCTTAACGACCAGGCAGAGCTCTTCCAAAGGCAGGAAATCATATGTCCACTGCGCCACCGAGTGCCGGATGTTACCTTTTGACTGCAGAGTCGAAAAGCTGCGCTCAGCCGATTGCGCGGCCGCGCGCGTTGCTGCCATCCACAAAGGTAAACCTGCCAGGCCCAGAGAGCCGACCGCTGCGTTACGCAGGATTCCACGCCTGCTGATTAACTGGCTCATAGTCTTCCTCACGTTTAAAGGTCATAACAAAAAACAGCAGAATCGCCGCTGCAAGCAGCGCCGGCATCATCCAGAAACTGAACGCACTTTCCAGCCAGCCTGCGTTGCTGGAACCATCGAGCTGGATATTGTCGCCCCACCAGCCAAGAATATAATTTCCGATCAGCATGCCAGCGCCATAAGTGAGCAGCGCAAACAAACCCTGAGCGCTGGCACGGATGGCTTTGGGGGCTTTGCGATCGACATACAGCTGACCGGTAACAAAGAAAAAGTCATAGCAGATACCGTGCAGCGCGATACCAAAGATAAGCATCGCCGCGGATTCTGGGAAACTGGCAAACACCAGATAGCGCAGCGCCCAGGCAAACATCGCCACCGCCAGCATCCATTTGAATCCCAGCCGTATAATGAAGAATGGCACCAGCAGCATGAATAACACTTCGCTCATCTGGCCGATGGCCATGAACGAGGCTGACTGTTCACCAAAAGCCATCGCGGCAATAAAGTCGTTGGTGCGTGCGTAGTAAAACGCCAGCGGAATGCTGATCAGAAAGCTGCTGAGCGCAAACACCAGGAAATTACGTTCCGCCATCAGCTTGATCGCATCCATGCCGAAAGTCTTGCCCAGACTGAAAGCCTCACCTTTGGCCTGCGGCGGTGTGGCAGGCAAGGTCAGGCTGTAGATTCCGTAAATGAGCGATGCAATTGCAGCCATCTTCAGAGGGATATTGGTGATCTGAGTATTTTCGATACCGGTGATCGCCTTTAACATCGGCAGATTGACCCAGCCCAGCACCGTCTGTGCCACCACAAAACCGGCAACGATCCAGCCGATGGTGCCCCACACCCGAATAGCCGGAAATTGCTTTTCGGAATTCTCGATATTAGAGAAAGCGATGGTATTTGCCAGTGCCAGCGTCGGCATATACAGCATGAAGTAGGCGAACATCACCCAGATAAACACCCCTGGGTCGCTGATGCCGGCAGCAATCCATAACAGCACAGCGCCAGCCAGATGGCAGAACGCGTTTAAACGTTCGGCATTGAAATAGCGATCGGCGAGCAGACCAACGAACAGCGGTGCCAGCAGTGCTGCCCAGTTATGGGTGGCATAGGCCTGGCCGATTATGCTGTTGATGCCTTCCTCCCCTTGAAAAACTTCCAACAGATAGGCGCCCATGGTCACGAAGAACGCGCCCCAGACAAAAAACTGCAGAAACATCATCACACTGAGACGGGTGATTACCCATTGATCTGCCTTCATAACCGGAGTCCTGTCTTTAGTTCATTCAGCTTATTATTGTGTTGTCCTTACACCAGTGCCTGCCACAACCCCTGCCATGGAACGTGCAATGCATCTGTGCAATAGCTGATGACTCTAATAAATAAACACACTATTTGGAACTGTTATTTTAAACACGATGAAGATACGACCTGGCATGATCAGTGGCACCGAAGCTGATGTCACGTCCGCTGCTTGAGAGATGCATAAACCTTATTTTTCTCTCGCTTGCCGACAGCAAGCACATAGACAAGCAGATGATCATCCACTACTTCATATGCCAGTCGGTAACCTGCCGAACGAAGTTTAATCTTATAGACCGAATCATACCCACTGAGCTTGTCCGCAGGAACTCGCGGAGTTTCCAATCGCTCAGCCAGTTTCTTTTTAAACTGGCTTTTGATTGGCGCTCCAGGCTTTTCCCATTCTTTCAGAGCAGCAGGAAGAAATTTCAGCTTATAAGTCATCCAGTGACACCGTTAAAGCCTTATCCTTGTCCCCACGACGTTCTTCCACGAGCTTTGCCAGTTCGTAGTCTTCAATCATATCCATCAAGGCTTCATAGGTATCTGCCGGGACCAGGTAAGCCGCCGGCTTGTTGTGGTTGAGAACAGCAATGGGCGAACCATTCGCCTGGGAAAGTAAGGCTGACGGGTTTTTCTTTAATTCTGAGATGCTTACAGAAAAATCTGCCAATATTTGGCGCATAACGACCTCTATTTAGAGCTATATTCAGGTCTTATATTAGATCATTTTCAAGGTGGATGGTACTGCCGACAATATGACCGATAAAGCATTGGTCTTCGTCGCGTTAATAAAGTCGGGCTCCACCAGCGGTCTGAGTCGGCCAGCGGCTTTAGTTCATTCAGCTTATTATTGTTTTGTCCTTACACCAGTGCTTGCCATAACCCCTGCAATGGAACGTACAATGCACTGTGTAATAGCTCAAGACTCTAATAAATAAACACGCTATTTGGAACTGCTATTTTAAACACTATGAAGATACGACTTGGCATGATCGGTGGCGGCACCGGTTCTTTTATCGGCGCAGTGCATCGCAAAGCGGCAGCTATTGACGGCCACTTTGATCTGATCAGCGGCAGCTTCAGCAGCAATGCGCAGATATCACGGCAGACCGGCGCTGAACTGGGTCTCGATCCGCAGCGCGTGTACGACACCTTCGAGCAGATGCTGGACACTGAAGCGGCGCTGCCTGCTGAGCGGCGCATTCAGGCGGTAGCGGTGGTAACCCCTAACCATCTGCATGCCGGCCCCACCATCATGGCGCTCAACCACGGCTTCGATGTCATCCTCGACAAACCAATGGCGTTTTCTTTGCAGGAAGCGCAGCAAATTAAAGCAGCACTGCAGCAATCGGGTCGGCTGCTGGCTTTAACTCATACCTATGCCGGCTATCCGATGGTGAAAGAAGCCCGCCATCTGATCGCCCAGGGAAAACTGGGTCAGATCCACAAAATTTATGTGGAGTATCCGCAGGGCTGGCTGAGCCGGTTTATTGAGCAACGGGCTAAAGAACAAGGGGTTAAAGAACAGGGGGGGCAAAAACAGGCCAACTGGCGCACCGATCCCACGCGTGCTGGTGCCGGCGGATGTATCGGCGATATTGGCACCCACGCCGCGCACCTGGCGGAGTACGTCAGCGGCCTGAAGATCACCCAACTGTGTGCGGAGTTGAATACCCGCGTCAGTGGCCGCCTGCTCGATGATGATGCCGCCGCGCTGCTGCGTTTTGAGAATGGCGCAACGGGCGTGTTGATAGCCACCCAGGTCGCCGCCGGTGAAGAAAACAATGTTAGAGTTCGTATCTATGGCGAGCACGGAGGAATTGAGTGGGCGCATCAGGACGCCAATTCCCTGCAGCTTAAAATGCTTGATCAGCCGGTGCAGATTTACCGCGCTGGTGCCGGCTATCTGTCGCAGGCAGCCCTGAGCAACACGCGTCTGCCAGCCGGACATCCGGAGGGCTATATCGAAGCGTTTGCGAATATCTACAGCAACTTCGCCCGGGCGCTGAATGACTGCAGCAACAAGACCTTCACCTGTCTGCAGGACTACGATTTTCCCTCTGCCGATGAAGGTCTGCGCGGTATGGCCTTCATTGATGCGATGCTGGCTTCATCAACTTCCACGGAAAAATGGACGGCAATAAACCTATGATGAAAACACTCAAGGGTCCAGGACTCTTCCTTGCCCAGTTTGCTGACGACAAAGCGCCATTTAATACCATTGAAAGTATCTGCGAATGGGCCGCCGCCCTGGGTTACAAAGCCGTGCAGATTCCCACCTGGGACAAGCGCCTGATCGATCTGGAAAAGCTGGCCAGCAGTAAAACCTATGCCGACGAATACAAGGGCCGGGTCGAATCCTTTGGACTGACGATTTCGGAATTGAGCACCCATCTGCAAGGGCAACTGGTCGCCGTGCATCCCGCGTATGACGATATGTTTGATGGTTTTGCACCGGAGCAGCTGCGCGGCAAACCGACAGCACGTGCCGAGTGGGCGGTTCAGCAGGTGCGAATGGCAGCGGCAGCCAGTCGTAATCTGGGCTTGAATGCGGCCGCAACTTTCCCCGGTGCGCTGATGTGGCACACCGTTTATCCTTGGCCGCAGCGTCCTGCCGGTCTGGTAGCGCAGGGCTTTGCTGAACTGGCGCGGCGCTGGGTACCGATTCTGGATGAGTATGAGCAGCATGGCATCGATCTGTGTTACGAGATTCACGCCGGTGAAGACCTGCACGATGGTATTTCTTACGAGCGGTTCCTGGAGGCAGCGGGCAATCACTCAAGAGCCTGTTTGTTGTTTGATCCCAGCCACTTTGTTCTGCAGCAAATGGACTACCTGCAATTCATCGACATCTACCATGAAAAAATAAAGATGTTTCATGTCAAGGATGCCGAGTTCAACCCCAGTGGTCGCAGTGGCGTCTACGGCGGCTACCAGGAATGGATTGACCGCCCCGGACGCTTCCGCTCGCTGGGTGATGGTCAGGTTGACTTCGTGAGTATTTTCAGCAAACTGAGTCAGTACGGTTATGAAGGCTGGGCGGTGCTGGAATGGGAATGCTGCATTAAACATCCTGAGCAGGGCGCTGCAGAAGGTGCGCCGTTTATCCAGGATCATATTATTACGGTGACCGATAAAGCGTTTGATGACTTTGCTGGACAAGAACCCGATGCAGGTCTGAATCGGAAAATCCTGGGACTGGAGAACCTCTGATATGAAATACTTTTTAGTGATGGTACTGCTTATGATTCCTGCTTCGTATGCGGCTGATGACAATGACTGGATAGTGCTGTTTGATGGCTCATCCACCGATGAGTGGCGACAGTATGGCAAGGAAGATTTCCCGGCAAAGGGCTGGGAGATTGAAGATAATGCCTTGGTCTTCCGGCCCAAAGTGAACCCGCTGGAGACCTCGGGCGGCGACATCATGACCCGGCGCACGTTTGGCGATTTCGATCTGCGCATGGAATGGCTGGCTGAAAAAGGCGCCAACAGCGGAATTTTTTATCACATTCTGGAGCAGCCCGATCAGGCTATCTACTGGTCAGGTCTGGAGATGCAGGTTCTTGATGACGAGAATCATCCGGATAGTTTTCGCGGTGTAGACGGCAATCGCAAGGCCGGCACGCTTTATGATCTGCTGCCAATTACCCCGCACAGTGCAAAACCCTTTGGCGAGTGGAATGAGGCACGTATCGTCTCCAAAGGCCCGGTGGTCGAGCACTGGTTGAACGACGTGATGGTACTCAGCTATGAGCGCTGGACGGTGGAATGGTTTGCGATGCTGCGTAACAGCAAATTCAAAGACCATAATGAATTTGGCGCCATGCAGCGTGGCCATATCGGCCTGCAGGATCATGGCGATGTGGTTAAATTCCGCAATATCCGCATACGCGAGTTGTAAGGCCCATACGCACGCGCCAGCAAAGCTGGTCGCGTGCAATTGATTATGAGCTGTCGAGCTTTGTGCTCAAAAGGAATTTGTGCAGATGGGCGGAGCCGCGCAGCGGTGGAAAAATTGTCCGGCAACAGCGACTGGTTATGCATTATTCGTACTGGCTCCAGAGCTGGAGAACTTTCACTACCCGCTCGTCCTCGAGCACCTGATACACCAAACGATGTTGAATATTGATGCGGCGTGAACAGGCCCCCGCAAGATCACCGATCAGTTTCTCAAACGGAGGCGGCTTGCGGTATGGGTCTTCCGCAACTAGAGCCAACAATTCCTGAGTTTTTGGCTTGAGGCCGCTGGAGGCCAACTTCTTCGCATCTTTCTGAGCTTGCCTGGTGTAAACCAACTTCCATGTCACCAGTCCAGTCCCTCATCGCATTCATCCCATCACGAATAGACTCACGCATACCTGGAACAGAGAGCAGGTAGAGCGTTTCCTGAATTGCAGACCAATCTTCCTCGGAAACCAGGACAGCTTTGTTCCGTTTACCCATGATGATGATTGGTTGGTGAGACACCGCAGTTTCGTCAATCAACCGATAAAGGTTGCTGCGCGCCTCAGTTGCTGTAATTCCGATCATGACGTACCTCTGATGTGTTCAATTTTTCACCAATGTAAGCCTTTGGGTACGTACGTCAAGACGAGCGCTCTGTATAACGCCCTGCTCAGCGGGCGATTGGAAGCGCAGCGTGAATTACTCCGCTGCAGCTGATTGTTATGTTTTTTTGCCCATGCTAGAGTGTGTATAAAATTGTTTGTAGTACACACAAATAGGTGATTTATGAGAACCAACATTGTTATAGACGACAACCTGATGGATGCGGCCCTCAAAGCAACCGGATACCGCACCAAAAAAGAAGTGGTGGAACAAGGGCTTAAGCTGCTTGTCCTGCGAAGCCAGCAACAGGACATTCGCAAACTGCGCGGCCGAGTAAAATGGGAAGGTGACCTGGACGAAATGCGGGGCGGCAAGTGATTCTGGTCGATA
>Ga0335398_10000531_pt1 | contig 66655 bp, 57 predicted proteins | sample BON03_FD_205742 | JGI IMG/M metagenome (GOLD analysis project Ga0335398, IMG submission 205742) | Freshwater microbial communities from Lake Bonney liftoff mats and glacier meltwater in Antarctica - BON-03 (spades assembly) (version 2) | ecosystem: Environmental > Aquatic > Freshwater > Ice >... | reverse complement strand
AGGGCCTGATACCTTGCAAACCCTTTGCCAGCAAGGATTTGCCAGTACTTGAGTTAATTTGTCCTAGACAGGCATGGCTGTGCAAGTCTCAAACCTCGCATGCAGTGCGCGTAAAAAAGCCGGCAGATGCCGGCTTCTTGAACCAATCGCAGGCTGGCGCAATGCGTCTTTAAAACGGAATGTCGTCGTCCATGTCGTCAAAACCTGTTGCCGCAGGACGCTGCATGGGCTGGGGAGCTTGCTGCGCTGGCGGGCGTTGCGCGGGTGCTTGCGCGCGAGGCGCACCACCGCCGTAACCAGCACCACTGTTTGGTGGGCTGGCTTGTCCGCTGGCAGGCATACCGCCCTCGCCCATGCCCTCACGGCCACCTAACAACTGCAATTCAGTTGCAATGATGTCAACTGTGTTTTTCTCCACGCCTGATTGGTCTGTGTACTTGCCGTATTTCAAACGGCCCTCCACATAAATTGGGCGACCTTTTTTGACATACTCTCCGGCAATTTCAGCCAGGCGCTCGTAAAAAGTTACGCGGTGCCATTGGGTGTCTTCAATCATTTCGCCGCTGGTGCGGTCTTTTCGTCTGCTTGACGTTGCGATGCTGACGTTGGCCACGGCTTGACCAGACGGCATGTACCGCACTTCCGGGTCGCGCCCGCAGTTTCCTATAAGAATGACTTTATTGACCGATGCCATTGCTGATTTCCTCTTAACGCTGTGGTGGTAATTTATGTGTGCTGGCTGCTTGTTGGTCTTACGGCAATTAAGCATCCATTACGCCATTGTGCCGCAAGCAAATGTGGCGTGGCATGAACATGCCAAAATACACATTCATTTATGCAAAACCGCGAACCAGACTTCTTACAAAACTTGCAACACGAGTTGTCGGATGGAAAGGCGTGGCTGGGCAGGGCCATTGTGATGGGCTACGCCGCATTGGCAGGTTTGGCTGTGGTGCTTTTTACCATCATGAGCGAGACAGCATTCGAGTGGTTTTCCCATGGTTTTTCAAACTACCCATGGGTGGTATTAATCTGGATTCCGTCGCTAACGGCAGCTATCGTGTGGCTAACACGCCGCTTCGCCCCAAGTGCGGCTGGCTCAGGCATACCCCAAGTTATGGCAGCACTTGATCCCAATCTGTCGGATGAACACCGCTCCTACTTTGTCTCCATCAAGGTCACGGTTGCCAAAATGGTGTTGGGCGCTGCAGGGATGTTGGCAGGCTTGTCCATGGGTCGTGAAGGCCCCTCTGTGCAGGTGGCTGCTGGCGTGATGCACGATGCCAGGCGTTGGCTGCGCCCAGGCTCAGCCATGAACGAGCACGCACTGCTGGTAGCAGGCGGTGCTGCCGGCATTGCGGCTGCATTCAACGCACCGCTTGCCGGGGTTGTGTTTGCCATTGAAGAGTTGTCAAGAAGAATGGAGTCCCGAAACAGCGGCTTAATCATCGCCGCCATTGTGTTGGCGGGCTTGATGGGCGTGTCTGCTTTTGGCAACTACGCCTACTTTGGCTCCATGGCCGCGCCGCAAATAGGGCTGGCCGCTTTGCTGCCGAGCGTATTGGTCGTGGTGGCTTGTGGCGCCGTTGGCGGCTTGTTTTCGCGTCTGCTGGCCGCATCACTGACAGGGTCACCCGATCGCTTTAATGACTGGCGTGCCCGCTACCCCATCAGGTTTGCCGCCGGTGGCGGCTTGGCAATTGCCATTATTGGGTTGGTCAGCCACGGCGCAACGTTTGGCGCGGGTAACGAGGAGGTCAAGGCCATGCTGGCTGGTGAGTCCGATGTCTCACAGCTGTACTTTCTGCTCAAACTGCTAGCCACATGGATTACCACGTGGTGTGGCGTACCGGGCGGCATTTTTGCACCCTCACTGTCCATTGGCGCCGGCATTGGCCATGACATTGCCCAGTTCACTTTGGGCGCCGATCAGCAACTTTTAATGCCAGCACTCATTGCCATGGGCATGGCGGGGTTTTTGGCTGCGGTTACGCAAGCGCCTCTGACCTCTTTCATTATTGTCATGGAGATGTTGGATGGCCGCCCCATGGTGCTGTCACTGATGGCATCAGCCATGGTTGCCAGCCTAATATCGCGCTTAATCAGCCGGCCGCTCTACGAGACTTTGTCAGAGCACATGGTTGCCATGGTCAAGGGCAATAGCAATAGCAATAGCGGCAACGGCAACGGCAACGGCAACGGCAACGGCAACGATGAACATAACGAGAATCAGCCCGAAAAATCCCCGCGAGACTAGTCCGCAACGCTCAAGGCTTGGTGGTTGACGGCTGGTCAATAAATAGCCAGCTTGGGCTGCAGCCCCCAAGCCACAGCCAACCACAGCGCCAACCACGCACTGGTCACGGCCAACAGCACCGTTGCACCGCCCCACGCCAAAATCGCCCCGCCTGCGGCACCACCAGCAAAAAAGCCCAGCGACTGGCAGGTGTTGAACACCCCCAAAGCCGCACCGCGCACCGGGGTTTGTGCAAATTTGGATGCCAAACTGGGCTGGCTGGCCTCTAGTGCGTTAAAGCCCAAAAAGAAACCAAACAACAACACACCCAACAGCCACAGGCTTGGCTTGACCTGCCCGCCCACATAGGCCAACAGGCCTAGTTGAACCACCAGCAGACAAGCCACAGACCCCAGCAGCACTGCACGCAAATAGCCTTGTCGCTCAAGGCGAAACAGCACGCCACCCAACACCAGCAACGACGCCACAACAGCGGGCACATACACCTGCCAGTGGTCCGAAGCATTTAAACCAGAATCGACCAACAAGCCGGGCAACACCAACCACATGGCCAGTTGTATCGCATGCAAACTGAATGACCCCATGCTCAGGCGCCACAACTGTTTGTCTGCCAACACCACCCGCAAGCCATTCGCAGGGGCTATGGCGCGCATGACCACAGGCGAGCTCGGCACCCACCAGGTCACCACTGCCATGCCGGAAACTGCTAGGGCGGCGGTTAAGGCAAACAACCCACTTAAGCCCACATGTGAGGCCAGTACAGGCGCCAGCGCCAAGGACAGCATGAACATACAGGCAATGCTGATGCCCACCAACGCCATGCTTTTGGTGCGCACTTGCGAGCGCGTCATGTCGGCCAACAGCGCGGTTACAGCCGCCGATATCGCGCCCGCACCTTGCAACGCGCGCCCGACCAACAGGCCATCTACGCTGGCGGCCAGGGCCGCCACCACGCTGCCCAGCGCAAATATGGCCAAACCCAGCAACATCACGGGTTTGCGCCCAAAGCGGTCGCTGGCTATGCCAAACGGGATTTGTAGACACGCCTGCGTCAGGCCATATACCCCCATTGCAAAACCCACCCGCGCCGCATCTAGACCGCCAGGGTAGCTTGCCGCCTCTAAAGCAAAGACAGGAAGCACCAGAAACAAGCCCAACATACGCAACGCAAAAACTGACGTCAACGATGCTGTGGCGCGCCGCTCGTGCGACGTCATGCGGTTGTCAGAAGACGAGCCGGGTTGGCTGTTGGCAGCTGGGGGCGTAAACAAAGTATGTGGCTATGAATGAGTGGGCTGATATGGCCGGATGTATTGTGCTTCAAACCACTGCGCTTTTATGCGACGTAACGCCTACCAGTCGCGTAGGCGCGTTATCATGTTCGGTTGCCTTTTTGTTTGGTCTGTGCCCAGTGAACTCTCCTGAAAATCCTTTGATCTCCGATTTCTCCAAGCCACCTGTGGTGCACGGCGCGGGAGTCATCAGTGTGCGCGGTGCGCGAACACACAACCTCAAAAACATAGATGTAGACATTCCCCGACTTGAGTTGGTGGTCATAACAGGCTTGAGTGGCTCAGGCAAATCAAGTCTGGCATTTGACACGTTGTACGCAGAAGGGCAACGCAGGTATGTGGAGAGCTTGTCGGCTTACGCGCGCCAGTTTCTGCACCTCATGGACAAGCCCGATGTCGACCTGATTGAGGGCTTGTCACCTGCCATCGCCATTGAACAAAAAGCCACCAGCCACAACCCGCGCTCAACCGTTGGCACCGTCACTGAAATTCACGACTACTTGCGCTTGCTGTTTGCACGCGCTGGCACACCACACTGCCCTGAGCACGACAGGCCACTGCAAGCGCAAAGCGTCAGCCAAATGGTTGACGCGGCCCTGGCGCTGCCAGAAGAGACCAAAATCATGATTTTGGCACCAGTTGCACGTGAGAAAAAAGGCGAGTTTGTTGACCTGTTTGCGCACATGCAAGCCAAGGGTTATGTGCGCTTTCGCATCAACGGTCAAGTGGTTGAAGGCGACAACCTACCCGCACTAGAAAAGACTAAAAAGCACGACATAGACGTGGTCGTTGACAGGCTCAAAGTTCGCCCTGACATGCAGCAGCGCTTGGCAGAAAGCTTTGAAGCCGCTCTGACCATCGCCGACGGTCGCGCCATTGCGCTTGAGATGGACACGGAAATATCGCATTTGTTCAGCGCTAAATTTGCCTGCCCCTCTTGCACCTACTCGCTGGGCGAGTTGGAGCCGCGCTTGTTTTCATTCAACTCGCCAATGGGCGCATGCCCCAGTTGCGACGGCCTGGGACACGCCGATGTGTTTGACCACGAGCGCGTCGTAGCCTTCCCCAGCTTGAGCTTGGCCAGCGGCGCCATCAAGGGCTGGGACAGGCGCAATGCTTACTACTTTGCCATATTGGAGTCGTTGGCCAAGCACTACAAATTTGACATTGACACACCATTTGAAAGCTTAAGCAATGACATACAACAAGCCATATTGTTTGGCTCTGGTGACGAGGTCATACGCTTTCACTACCTGCTAGGTTCTGGCGAATCAGCCGGCAAAAAAGTTGCAAAGCAACACGCCTTTGAGGGCATTATTCCCAACTTTGAGCGCCGCTTGCGCGAAACCGACTCCAGCGCTGTCCGCGAGGAATTGGGCCGCTACCGCTCCAACAAACCGTGCGTCGCGTGTGCGGGCACTCGTCTGCGGCGCGAAGCCCGTCATGTGTACATTGGCGAAGGCGCGCAACGCCGCGCCATCTTTGATATCAGCCATGTCACGTTGGGCGAGGCGCAAAGCTACTTTACAAGCCTCATCATGAGCGGCTCTAAGGCCAGCATTGCAGACAAAGTCGTACGCGAAATTGGCTCACGCCTAAAGTTTTTAAACGACGTAGGTCTAAACTATTTAAGCCTTGAGCGCAGCGCAGACACCTTGTCTGGTGGCGAGGCGCAGCGTATTCGCTTGGCCAGCCAGATTGGCTCAGGCTTAACAGGCGTGATGTATGTGCTGGACGAGCCCAGCATTGGTTTGCACCAGCGCGACAACGACAGGCTCATTGGCACACTCAAACACCTGCGCAACTTGGGCAACACCGTTTTAGTTGTCGAACACGACGAAGACATGATTCGCGATGCCGACTACGTGATTGACATGGGCCCAGGCGCTGGCGTGCACGGCGGGCGTGTGATGGCGCAAGGCAAACCAGCCGATGTCGCCAGCAACCCCAACTCGCTAACAGGGCAATACTTAAGCGGCAAGCGCTGCATTGCTGTACCCACCCAACGTTTGTCACGCACTGGTCGCGACGCCATTACCGTGGTCAAAGCCACGGGTAACAACTTAAAAGGCATTACCGTCGACTTTCCATTGGGGCTGCTCACCTGCGTGACTGGCGTGTCTGGCTCTGGCAAGTCCACGTTGGTGAACGACACCTTGTATGCCAGCCTAGCCAAAACCTTGTACCGCGCGCACGACGAGCCCGCACCTTGCGAAGACATTTTGGGCTTGGAGTTGGTCGACAAAGTCATCAACGTCGACCAGTCACCGATTGGGCGAACCCCGCGCAGCAACCCGGCCACCTACACCGGTATGTTCACGGCCATACGCGAGCTCATGACTGAAACCAACACCGCGCGTGAGCGCGGCTATGGCCCGGGGCGCTTCTCATTCAACGTCGCGGGAGGTCGCTGCGAAGCCTGCCAAGGCGATGGCATGGTGAAAGTAGAAATGCACTTTTTACCCGATGTCTACGTGCCTTGTGACGTGTGCCACGGCAAACGCTACAACCGCGAAACACTGGAGGTCCTGTACAAAGGCAACAACATTGCCGATATCTTGCACATGACCGTCGAGCAAGCTGGCGAATTCTTCAGCGCCGTGCCAGCCGTTTCACGCAAATTGCAAACCTTGCTGGACGTAGGCTTGAGCTATATACGCTTGGGGCAAAGCGCCACCACCCTGTCAGGCGGCGAAGCCCAGCGCGTCAAACTCGCGCTTGAACTGTCAAAACGTGACACCGGCCGCACCATCTATATTTTGGACGAGCCCACCACGGGCTTGCACTTTGCAGACATAGAACTGCTGCTTAAAGTACTGAGTCAGTTGCGCGAAGCAGGCAACACCATTGTCGTCATTGAACACAACCTAGATGTGATCAAAACCGCTGACTGGATCATAGACATTGGCCCAGAAGGGGGCTCAGGTGGTGGTGAGGTCATCGCACAAGGCACGCCTGAAGAAGTAGCAAGCGTTGAGGCTAGTTTCACTGGACGCTATTTGGGCAGACTGCTGAACAAGCAATTAACGCCAACGTGACACCCCAATAGACCCACGACAGGGTTGGTCGGTTAACCTGTGTGCTGAGTGCCTTACAAACGTGTTGGGCGTTCAAACAGGAGGCCGGCCATGAACGTATTTTTTGATGCAGACCAGCAGCTGCACCACCCACAAAACTATTTCTCACGCGGCAAAATGCGCACGCCGGAAGAAGTTCCAATGCGCTCTGACGCCATACTGCAAGCCGTCAAATCTTTGGGTTGGGCCGTTGAAAAACCTGTCGACCAAGGTTGGGGCCCAATTGAAGCTGTTCACGACCATGCCTACTTGGCTTTTTTGAGAGACGCACATGCAGAGTGGATGGCCACAGGTCAAGACTGGGGCAATGAAGTCATGTCCAACGTTTATCGGCGCAGCGAAGGCGAACCTCTAGGCATATTGGCCAAAGCGGCGCACTTCTTAGCAGACGGCAGCTGCCCCATTGGCCCCAACACAGCCCGCAGTGCTTACGCGGCGGCCCAGTCAGCCGTGGCCGCGGCTGATGCGGTTGCCGCTGGAGCGCCAGTTGCATTGGCCCTCGCCCGCCCGCCTGGTCACCACGCACGTGCCGATGCTGCAGGTGGTTTTTGTTACTTAAACAACGCTGCTATTGCGGCACAACGCTTGCGTGAAACCTGTCAACGGGTAGTGGTGCTAGACATTGACATGCACCACGGACAAGGCATTCAAGAGATTTTTTACCACCGCGACGACATTTTCTACATCAGCATCCACGGAGACCCACTCAATTTTTACCCCGTTGTATCGGGTCACGCCAGCGAAGTAGGCGAAGGTGTTGGAACGGGCTTCAACTTGAACATTCCACTGCCGCATGGCAGCGATGCGGCCACCTTCTTCCAAGCGCTTGATCAAGCGCTGGTCGCCGCCAACAAGTTCGCACCTCAAGCCATGGTGTTGGCCATGGGCTTTGACACGTACCACGAAGACCCGCAAAGCAAAATGACCATTGACACACCAGACTTCGCCACCATGGCGCAACGCTTGGTCCGCTGCGGTTGGCCAACGGCCATTGTGTTTGAAGGTGGCTACCACGCGGCAACCTTGCAGCACAACGCCCAAACTTTTCTACAGCACTGGCAACGCTAGGCAATACCAACTAGGGCTTGTCCAACGCCAACAACCAAGTTTGGAAACGCTGTGCGGCGTCTTGCACGCTGGCGTTATTGGTCAACACCCAATCTGCGGGCAGCGATGGCGTGTCTGCCAAACGCTGCAAACGTTGCTCAATCTGCACCAAGGACTCGCGACCTCGCGCCAACAAGCGCTGCCTGATCACCGGCACACTGGCACTGATCAACACCGTGTGCATGTCTGGGAACAGCTGTTTGGCTTGTGGCCAAAAGCCACGTGAGCCATTGATCAACACAACATCTGCGCCGCCTTGGTCTGTCATCTCCTTGTGGCGAATGCCGTAGCCGTGGCCGTTGGCTTGCCACTGCAATGCGAATGCATTTGCACTGGTTAAGCGTTCAAAGTCGCTGCAACTGACGCTCTCGTGCGCCTCACCACCTCCATAAATCTCTCGGTCTATGGTGCGGCGTGCAAGGTGTATGCGATGTACACCGTCTGATGTGGGTACAGGCAACAGCAGCAACTGAATCAGGATGCTGTCTTTGCCAACGCCTGACGGGCCCATGACGTAAATTAAACGTGGCTTGCTCATGGCAAAGACAGCGGCCAGCGCGCCACATATTCAAACGCGTCGCCAGGTGCAGACTCGCGAAACAAAGCCAAACCATCCAGCGACATAGGTGGCAGTGATTCAAAGTGTTGTAACGCACCAAGTCTGAAATGTTCGCGTTGCATCGCACTGTGGTGTGTCAACGGACCACTGAGCGTCATGTGCCAACGGAACTCTTCAAACACATAGGGGTAGCCCCATTGCAGCATGTAGGCGTCTTGCTGCGAAGACAGCTCAGCGCGTCGCCGCCTAGCGATATCAACCGGCGTTAACGGTGCACTTAAAGGTCGTAAATCTTGCACGCAATGCGACGCCACCGCGGCGACCGCATCCATGGGATTGTCCAAAGTAAATGCAAGACATTCACCCTCGTACTGCATCACCAAACCATGCAGCGGTACTGGCTTGTGGGCTTGTGCAATTGACGCAATGACCTTGCACACATCGGTCTCACTGACCGCTAGCGCCAAATGAAATGGCGCCTTCAATGTCGCATGCCAGCCGTAACGCCTAGGCTGCGCTGTGGCCAGCAATTGCTGCGCAGGCGACCACCCAGTCAACGCAGGCTGCGCCAACACAGCGCCGGTATTGGCACACCGACCCAACCAGTGTGAGCCAGCTTGCCACCACAGTGTATCTGGTGCGGGCGTGAAGTAAACAGCGTAGCGCGGTGTCATGTATGTCGTCTTAGTTGATTGATTGTTTGTTTAACGGCTTGGCTGCCTTGCTGCAGCACAACCCATTGACCTACACCACGACCATACATCGCGCGCAGTCACGAAAACGTCACATGACAGTCATAAAGTTGTCTTGGAACTTACCTCAACGCCACACTTTACGTCCACATAGATGCCACAAACTCTTGACCCCAACAACGCGCTTGATCAGCACAACACAACGGCGAGGCGTGCCTCCTGGATGGCCCTGTTGTCGCGTGCGCCAACAGCCCTGCTCACCCAAGGCTTGGGCAGCGATGCAACCCTGCCATTTGAATGGCTTCGCAAACCGCAAGTAGGCTTGATGATGATGCAAGCCCGTGCTGGCGGTACTGGTGAACGCTTTAACTTCGGTGAAATAACGGTCACGCGTTGCACGCTGCGTTTGCACACAGCAGCACCTCTTGGTACGTCTAATGCGTCCGACGTGCCCGAGACACCCAACACACTTGTTGGCGTGTCGTACGTACTCGGCCGCTCGCAACACCTGGCGCAGTTGGCCGCACTGGCCGATGCATTGCTACAGGATGACGCACGGTTTGCAGCACTCAACGACCAACTGCTCAAGCCCATTGCACACCACCTCAGTGTGGCCAAAGCCAAACGCCATGCCCAAGCCCAATCAAGTCGCGTTGAGTTTTTTACAGTCTCACGTGAGACCGGCACAGACATGTCAGATGAGGGAGACACAGAATGAGTCACACATGGATACAAGACGTTAACCAGGGCTTTTCCAGTGAAGACATGGGCAGCCAACAAGTATTTAGACAAACGCTGCAAGCCATGTCACACCCTGCCCAATGGACCCCTGTTGTTCACGACGCTGACACGCCACAAGGCGTGTGTGCGACCAGCGCAGGGATCATGCTGGCCTTGTTGGATGCCGAGTGCACGGTGTGGCTATCGCCCCATTTGCGAGGGCAACCGATTGCCAAGTGGCTGCAGTTTCACACGGGTTGCACACGCATTGACGACCCGTCTCAAGCTGACTTTGCTTGGGTGGCATTGGGCGACATATGGCCGGGCTTAGACGCGTTCAGCTGGGGGGCAGATGCACAGCCCCAGTCTGCTTGCACCATTCTTATGGATGTGGATGCGGCCAGCGCTGGCTTCAGCGCCATGGCAAGTGGACCAGGACTGCCCGAACCCACGGCTGTGACGTTGCCAACACTGCCTGAACGGTTCGTTCAACAGCGCCATGCCAGCTTCGCAGCATTCCCATGCGGGCCAGACGTGCTCTTGTGCGGCGCAAACACCGTCATGGGGCTTCCACGCACCACGGCACTCACTTTTTAAGCAGGTAACCACTATGTATGTCGCAGTTAAAGGTGGCGAAGCCGCTATTTTGCGCAGCTATGAGCTGCTAGATCAACAAAGACGTGGCGATACAGCCTTGCCAGAATTGGATGTCGCACAAATACGCGAACAACTAAAACTGTCTGTAGACCGTGTCATGACTGAGGGCTCCGTATACGACCCTGAGCTGGCGGCGCTGGCTATCAAGCAGGCCAGCGGCGATTTGGTTGAGGCTATATTTTTGCTACGCGCTTACAGAGCAACGCTCCCGCGCTTAGGCCACACAACGCCCTTGAATACCGCCAACATGCTGTTAGACAGGCGCATTTCAGCTTCTTTCAAAGACGTGCCAGGCGGGCAAGTTCTCGGTGCCACGTATGACTACACGCAACGCCTGTTGGACTTTCAACTGCTGGTCAATGCGCACAACGAGGCTGAACACGTCACACCACCAAGCCACACCAACAGCAATACCCATGACGACATTCACCACAGCGCGCAAGAAGACACCACCACGCCCATTCGCGTGGTCGACTTGCTCAATCAAGAGGGCTTGATTGAAACCCAGCCCCCACCACCGGGCGACCCACAGCCCGGTGACCTCACACGCGAGCCATTGCACTTTCCAGCGTCACGTGCGCTGCGGCTGCAAAACCTGGCACGCAGCGACGAGGGCTATGCATTGGCCATGGCCTATTCCACGCAGCGTGGCTACGCAGGCAACCACCCCTTTGTGGGCGAAATACGCTTGGGGTTGGTCAGCGTTTGCATGACGCCTGATGAGCTTGGCTTCGAGATCGACATGGGCGACATACAAATTACAGAGTGCGAAATGATCACCCAATTTGAGGGCAGCATAGACAGCCCACCCCAGTTCACCCGCGGCTATGGCTTGGCGATGGGCCACTGCGAAAGAAAGGCCATGTCCATGTCCTTGCTAGACAGGGCACTGAGAGCTGATGAATTTTCTGAGCGCAAAGAATCACCGGCACAAATGGAGGAATTTGTCCTGTCGCACAGCGACAGCTTAGAAGCATCTGGCTTTGTGCAGCATTTGAAATTGCCACATTACGTGGATTTTCAAGCCGAGCTGGATTTGGTCAGACGCATGCGCAACGCGACACCTAGCGAGAACAACCTATGAGCGATACAACCATACAACGCGCCGAAGGCGTCAATTTCGCCTATATAGACGAGCAAACAAAGCGCATGATTCGGCGCGCTATTTTGAAAGCAGTTGCTATTCCTGGCCACCAAGTACCATTCGGCTCGCGCGAAATGCCGTTGCCCTACGGCTGGGGGACTGGCGGCATTCAGGTCACCGCTGCAGTGCTGGGGCCACAAGACACGCTAAAGGTCATTGACCAAGGGTCTGACGACACAGTGAACGCTGTCAATATTCGCCGCTTTTTTCAACGCACCGCAGGTGTTGATATTTCCAGCCATACCGAGCAAGCAACCGTCATACAAACACGCCACCGCATTCCAGAACAGCCACTTCGCGAAGGACAAATACTGGTCTACCAAGTACCTGTGCCCGAACCCATGCAGCAACTGGAGCCGCGCGCTGAACAAACAGAATTGATGCACAGCTTGGCCGAATACGGTCTGATGCATGTCAAGTTGTACGAAGACATTGCACGCTATGGACACATAGCAACCAGCTACGACTACCCCGTCATGGTGAATGGGCGTTACCTGATGTCGCCCTCACCAATCCCCAAGTTTGACAATCCAAAAATGCACAACAACCCAGCGCTGCAGCTGTTTGGCGCAGGCCGCGAGAAACGCATCTACGCCATACCCCCTTACACCAATGTTGAAAGTCTGGGCTTTGACGACCACCCATTCGAGGTGCAACAGTGGGATCAGCCATGCGCATTGTGCGGCTCAACAAACACATTTCTAGACGAACTCATCATGGACAACGACGGGCTGCGCATGTTTGTATGTTCTGACTCTGACCATTGCCAATCAGTACAAGCCACGACGGAGGCGTCAGCATGAGCACCACCAAAGCGCCTTTGCTACAAGTTACAGGCCTGAGTAAATCGTTTGCACAACGCAGCGCCTTAAAAGATGTAGGGTTTGACCTATGGCCTGGCGAAGTGTTGGCAATTGTGGGCGAGTCTGGTTCTGGCAAATCAACGCTGCTCAACCTATTGGCAGGGCGCATGGAACCTGACGCAGGCAGCATCCATTACCGCACCACCCAAGGTGAACTGCTAGATGTCCGTGCGCTGAGCGTGGTGCGCCAACGCACGTTGGCTAGAACCGAATGGGGCTACGTACACCAGCACGCCCCCGACGGCTTGCGCATGGATGTATCTGCAGGCGGCAATGTGGGGGAGCGCTTGATGAACTTGGGCGTTCGCCACTATGGCCAATTGCGCGCAACCGCCACCGACTGGTTGCACAAAGTAGAAATTGATGCGTCGCGTATTGACGACACCCCTCGCACGTTTTCTGGTGGCATGCAACAACGCTTGCAAATCGCCCGTAATTTGGTCACGCACCCACGCCTTATCTTTATGGACGAGCCCACATCAGGTCTAGACGTGTCTGTTCAAGCACGGCTCCTAGACTTGCTGCGCCAGCTTACAAGAGAGCTGGACTTGTCTGTGGTCATAGTGACCCACGACTTGGCCGTGGCGCGCTTGCTAGCGCACCGCATGCTGGTGATGTACCAAGGCGAGGTGGTGGAGTCTGGCCTAACAGACCAAGTGCTTGACGACCCACAACACCCCTACACCCAAGTCTTAGTCTCTTCAGTGCTGCAACCATGACCACACAACGCTTACACATCACCGGCCTGAACAAGGCCTTCACACTACACGCCCAAGGCGGCATACATTTACCTGTTTTGGACACGCTCAACCTGTCTATAGACGACGGTGAATGCGTTGTCATTGAAGGCCCATCAGGGCAAGGGAAAAGTACCTTACTGAAACTCATTCATGCCAACTACCGAGCCACATCTGGTGCCATTGCGCTGCGTCGCAGCAGCGACGAATGGATAGATGTTGTACAAGCCAGTGAACCTGAGCTGCTTGATATTCGCCAAAACGACATCGGCTATGTCAGCCAGTTTTTGCGCGTCATCCCCAGGATCAGTGCGTTGGATGTGGTGGCTGAACCCCTATTGGATATGTGGCAGCCCAACCATGGTGACAAGAGCGCCAGAGAACAAGCACTCAGCGCCGCCAGAGACGAGGCCAAGCTCTGGCTTGCCAAGCTGCGCATACCTGAATCACTGTGGGGCCTACCGCCCGCAACATTTTCAGGTGGCGAGCAACAACGCATCAATATCGCGCGCAGCCTGATCAGACCGCGTCCATTGATGTTGCTGGACGAGCCTACAGCCTCACTAGACAAGGCCAATGCCGAGACGGTTGTTGAACTCATCTTGGCATTGCGCAGCACAGGTTGCGCTGTATTGGGGATCTTCCACGACACCGAAGTGCGCGAGCGAGTCGCCACCCGCAAGGTGTCAATCAGTCAGTTACGGAGTGCTGTATGAGCCACACAATTACCTTGTCCAACGCACGTGTCGTGTTGGCAGACGAAGTGATGCACGGCTGCATCCACATCCAAGACGGTACTATTCAAGACGTACACACTGGTGGTACATCGGTGACAAGTGCCGTAGACATGGGTGGTGACTATGTGCTGCCAGGATTCATTGAAATACACACCGATAATTTCGAGCGCCACCTCATGCCCAGGCCCAGCACGCACTGGCCCTCAGTTCCAGCCTTGCTGGCTCACGACGCAGAGATTGCTGCAGCTGGCATCACAACCGTGTTTGATGCCTTGGGTGTGGGCGATATTGACCATGAGAGCTTGCGAGGCGCAGACCTGCGTGGTGTGATCAACGCATTTGATGCCTGCGTCGCGCAAGACATACTGCGTGCCGAACACTTTTTTCATGTCCGCTGCGAACTACCAGCGCCCAATACCATTGAACTGTTCCAACCCTTCATCAACCATGCACGGCTGCGTTTAATTTCGTTGATGGACCACACACCGGGCCAGAGACAATGGGAAAACGTAGATGCGGCACGCATCTATTACACAGGTAAAAAAGGCTGGAGTGAAGACAAATTCCAAACCCAACTCGCTCACAGCAAAACCATACAGGCCAAGCATGCTGTGCCGCACAGAGAGTACTTTGTGGCGTTGTGCCGCGAACACGGCATTGCTTTGGCCAGCCACGACGACACCACCGTATCGCACGTACAACAAGCCCACCATGAGGGTGTCGCTATTTGCGAATTTCCAACCACGTTGTTAGCCGCCCAAACAGCTCGCTCACTGGGGTTGCTGACTGTGATGGGCGGCCCCAATGTGGTGCGCGGCGGCTCACACTCTGGCAATGTGGCAGCCGTTGAGTTGGCCAAACACGGCCTGCTAGACATGCTGTCATCAGACTACGTGCCAGGCAGCTTGCTCAGCGCTGTCGTCAAGCTGGTGGACTCGGACATCATGACGTGGCCACAGGCCGTGGCGCTGGTCAGCAGCAACCCCGCAGCGGCTTGCAAGTTGCCTGATCGCGGCGTCATTGCAGCAGGCATGCGTGGCGACTTGGTACAAGTGCACGTGGCTGACATGTCACAAACAGCAGGTACGGGTACCGCGCCGGAGCACTCGCGCCATGGCGTGGTCCGCGCTGTATGGCGCCGGGGGCAGCGGGTGGTGTGAGCGTTTCTGCGGGGCGCTCGTTACAGACTCACGCAGCAGCGCACTGGGCACTTTCAAAACCCCTGAACCGCCCAACTTTGAAGCAGTTTTAACACGCTGCACATTCAACTTGCGAGCAAACAGTTGCAACCACAGCCACCATGCTGTGGTTGCAACCTTATCAATACCGAGACAGCTGATGCGACAGCACACACGCTGTGCAGCCAAGTAGGTCCTGTCTGATGCACCAAACACTGCGCTGCACAACCCAACTTATACACATCTCAAAAAAATTAAAACACCTGTACACAACGCGTGCTTTTTTTCAACCATGCCATGTGTAAAAAAACCGTCACGAATTCTTCACGGTACTGTCACATGGCATTCCTAAACTGGCGTCATATTGATTAACAGAGGTGATGTGTCATGGGTTCAGCAATTTCAGTCGTAGGTTTAAATAAACATTTCGCAAACAACAAGCATGTGCTTAAAGATATCAATATCGATATCAAACAAGGCGAAATGGTGGCGCTTATTGGTGCGTCAGGTTCTGGTAAATCCACACTCATGCGACATATGGCGGGTCTGGTCACAGCCGACAACAATTCGCAATCTGTCATCACCATCAATGGTGAAGAAGTACAACGCGCAGGCAAATTATCCGCACGCATTCGACATATTCGCGGCTCAATTGGCGTGATCTTTCAACAATTTAATTTAATCGACAGACTGAGTGTGTTGAACAACGTGATGGTCGGGCAATTCCAGTTCATACATCCGCTGCGCAGCCATCTCGGTATATTTCGTGGCTCAGAAAAAATTAAAGCGTTAAAGGCCTTGGGTCGTGTTGGCATACTCCAGTGCCACACACAGCGCGCCTCCACTTTGTCGGGAGGCCAACAGCAGCGCGCTGCCATTGCACGCACATTGGTCCAAGAGGCCAAGGTTATTTTGGCCGACGAGCCCATTGCATCTTTGGATCCGGAGTCATCCAGAAACGTTATGGCTATTTTGGCCCGCATCAACCGTGACGATGGCGTCACTGTTGTGGTCACCTTGCACCAAATCGACGTAGCCATACGCCACTGCCACCGCGTGATTGCACTGCGCGAGGGTGCTGTTGTTTTTGATGGTCCCACCACAGAACTTACTGCGCAACGCCTGACAGACCTGTTTGGCATGAGCAACCTGCATTCGTTTGACGAGCATTTGCCTGCGCTTGTAGCAGACGTGTCTTCGCCAACGAAACCCTTCATGCGCCCAGAACGCATGGTCGCTTGATATCCCTATTTTTAAACTGGAGTCTTAAATGATTAACAAACTTGCAATCAGCTTGAGTGCTGTGATGGCATTGTCTACCGCATACGCACAAGACATCAACCTCGGTATTATTTCTACAGAGTCCACCACCAACCTAAAAGCCGATTGGCAGCCACTGATAGACGACATGTCTACGAAAACCGGCTACAACATCAAGGCATTTTTTGCCTCTGACTATGCCGGTGTGATTGAAGCCATGCGCTTCAACAAAGTCCAAGTTGCTTGGTTTGGCAACAAGTCTGCCATGGAAGCCGTAGACCGTGCCAAGGGTGAAATTTTTGCACAAATGGTCAACGCTGACGGCACTGAAGGCTACTACTCGCACATGATCGTGCACAAGGACAGCCCGGTTAACAACTTGGATGACTTGTTGAAGATGTCCAAAAATCTGACCTTTAGCAACGGTGACCCCAACTCAACCTCTGGCTTCTTGGTGCCCAGCTACTATGTCTTTTCCAAGAACAAGGTCGATCCTAAAACCATGTTCAAGGCTGTTCGTGGTGCCAACCACGAAGCCAACGCCTTGGCAGTCGCCAACAAGCAAATTGATGTGGCAACCAACAACAGCGAAACACTGGGTCGCATCAAAGACCGCATGCCTGAAAAAGCAAGCAACATCAAAGTCATTTGGACATCGCCCTTGATTCCGTCAGACCCGATGGTGATTCGTTCCGATTTGGATCCTGCAGTTAAAGCCAAAATCAAGGACTTTTTCTACAGCTACGGCTCTAATGACACAGAGAAAGCCACACTCATGCAGTTGCAAAAAATCACTGGCTTCAAAGTGTCCAGCAACGACCAGCTCAAACCTATTCGTCAGCTAGAGCTGTTTAAAGCGCGTAACAAATTGGAAGCTGACACCACGATGAGTGCCGCAGACAAAACTGCCAAATTGGCAGATATCGACAAACAACTTGCAGTGCTGAATTAATATTTTTAGCATCACCCTGCGCTCTGGCACAGCGCAGGCTAATCAATGACTGGTGCTTGTTAAGTCTTGATGGCTTGGTAAGCACGCATCACATGTGAACAGAACTTATTTATGAATACAGTTGCCATGCAACCAACCCCTGATCTTGAAAAAATGGCCAAAGGCAACATGTCTTGGCGCAACATGCTGCTGTGGGGTTGCCTGCTGGCCGTTTTAGCTGGCTCTTGGAGCGGTGCAGAAATTCGACCTTCTGTGCTGTTCAACGATGCAGGCAATATGGCCGAATTGGCTGGCGATTTTTTCCCACCCAACTTCGCAGACTGGCGCATGTATGTAGACGAAATACTGGTCACCTTGCAAATTGCCATTTGGGGCACCGCACTGGCAATCGTGTCTGCTATTCCGTTTGGCTTGCTGTCGTCTAGCAACCTGTTTCCCATGTGGGTCTACCAGCCAGTGCGCCGGTTAATGGATGCCGCACGCGCCATCAACGAGCTGGTGTTCGCCATGCTGTTTGTGGTGGCCGTTGGCTTGGGCCCATTTGCGGGCGTACTTGCGCTGTGGGTGCACACCACTGGTGTGTTGGCCAAACTGTTTTCAGAGGCGGTTGAGGCGATTGACCCTCAACCCATAGAAGGCATTCGCGCAACCGGCGCCAGCGCTTTACACGAAATGATCTTTGGTGTAATTCCCCAAGTGTTACCGCTGTGGGTGTCTTTTGCCTTGTACAGGTTTGAGTCCAATGTGCGCTCGGCAACCGTGGTGGGCATGGTGGGCGCAGGCGGCATCGGCGTTGTATTGTGGGACATCATTCGCTCGTTTCAATACGGTCAAACTGCCGCGGTCATGTCCATGATTGTGATTGTGGTGATTGTCATTGACTTGATCAGTGCGCACATTCGCAAACTGGTTATCTAGCGCACCCATACAAGTTTGCGCTAACCAACTGTGTAGCCAACACCTTATAAAGCCAACGCACTGGTATGTAGGATTCACAATGTCGCTTCGAATTGAAGACATAGACCGTCTAATGACACGCCATGGCGCCAGCTTGTATGGGGGTGAGGCTGTCAGTCAGCTCAGCCATGCCTTGCAAGCCGCGCACTTGGCTCAACAGGCCAATGAACCAACAGCCATGGTTGTGGCTGCTGCGTTGCACGATCTGGGGCATTTAATTTGTGCGCAGAACAGCAACAACGCAGCGTTGGCGGGCGATACAGACGCCGTACACGAATACATGGTGCTGCCATTCTTGCGAGCCACCTTTGGGCCTGCCGTACTAGAACCCATTCGCATGCACGTTCAAGCCAAACGCTATTTGTGCCTTGTTGAGTCTGGCTACTGGGCCAGCCTCTCGCCGGCGTCCCAACACAGCATGTCGCTGCAAGGCGGCGTTCTAACGGCCCCCCAAGGTGAGGCATTTATACAGCAAGCCTATGCACAAGACGCCGTGCGACTGCGTCGCTACGACGACCTGGCCAAAGACCCTTATGCGCCAACACCACCATGGCAACACGTTCTAGACCTTATGCGCCAAGTGGTACTTTAAGAAAGCCACTGCAACGCAGCGCCTGCACCACGGCCAATCCTGCATCGGCAGTCATGTCGTTGTTGCGAATGGCTTGCATGACTTGATGACTGTGTAACAACTCAAAGCCTGACACCTCGCCATCTTGGTTGCACGGCACAACATGCTGAGGCAACAACACGTTGGTCACATGCAGGTACTCATCGTGCCAGCCTATGGCCTCACTGCGTGATGTCCGTAAAGTTGCAACAAACGCCACCGCACTGCATTGCTCTAAGTTAATTCCAGCCTCCTCCATCATTTCGCGACTCAATGTCTCTTGCAGCGACTCGCCAGCAGGCACACCGCCCGCACACACATTGTCTAAACGCCCTGGATCGGTTGCCTTAGAGAGTGCGCGCCTGCCACACCACATCAAGCCGTCTTGTGTCAGCGCATTGACATGCACGGCGTGCGTCACGCCGCCTACAAACTGGTGGCCGCAGCGCTCAAATTCCAGTAGGGGCGTGGCATGGTTCATGACCATTGTTGACGTGTTGTCATCGTCATCTGTAGCGTCAACGGTGTGCGCCGTATCAACCACCATGGCTTGCAACTCATTGCGCCAGCCACCTAGCGCACCCATGCGGTGCAACGCATGCATGGCGTGCTGCAGGTGGTCTGACAGCGTTTGCGCGTCGCCGCGCAAGGTGAGGTGACCGGCAACGTCTTGGCTCAGCACCTCTGTGTGCATCACGCTGCGCAACAAGGCGCTGTGGCTGGCAGGCATCAGCCCCACAGCGCCTTGAAACACGGCGCGTGACCTATCCGACGCTGGCGTGGCACGGGGACCTACATGTACGCTGAGTCTGACCCAGTCAGCCGGCGGCGGCTGACGCTTGCCCGCCCAACGTTGGCCAAGCAAGTCCCTATCAGACTGGCTTAAACCTGCCGCAAATGCAGACCAAGCCAAGCGCAAGGCCTCGGTCTGCGTGGACACGTTAAGCGTTGCCCGCTGGCGCGCTGGCGCGCTGGCTCATGGCTGCGTGCCAACGCGCCACGTTGGAAAAGCCTTTATCGGCCGCCTTGAATTTAGCCAACCGTGCGAATTCAAGTGCGCAAAACGCAGTGATGTCGGCGATGCTAAAGACATCGCCCGCCACCCAGTCGTGCTTGGCAAGCTGGCCATCCAGCCACTGCACACCAGCTTCAAATTTTGGCGCTTGATTCTGCCCAAAGTCTGGGAACTGCGTACCCTCCAACACGGCCAATCCAGGGTGGGTGTGGCGTATCCACATGGCCAGCGGAATCATGATGTACCACTCCACGTAACGGTCTGTCATTTCAATAAAGGCGCGCTGCTCGCCCGTCTCACCCATCAAATTAGGCGTCGGGTACAGAGCTTCTAAATAGGTGCAAATCGCTCGGCTTTCACACAACATGCGCCCGTCGTCTAACTCCAGCGCAGGTATGCGCGACATGGCGCTTTTGAGAACGAAGTCTGGTGTTTTGTGCTGGTTGGTATTCAGATCAACGTTCACCAGTTCTATGGCATCGTCGCCCAGGCCCTTCTCGGCCATGAACATGCGCACACGCTTTGGGTTGGGGGCACGGGGTGATGTAAATAGCTTCATACAGTACTTCCTAATGAACGCGGTCTTGCGTTGGCTTAACGGGCACACCTGGTTATGCCTTGTATGTCAACCGGACTCAAGCCCAAGCGGGACACAGGGCTAGGGGCAAGCAAGCGCTATGCGGCAACCCGCGCTTGGTTCAGCACGTCACGGGTGGCTATAGCTGCAGCGCGTGCGGCTTGCGCAAAGTCAACGCCACTAGACGCATACAAAATAGCGCGTGATGAGTTGATGACGGCCATGCCGTTGGCAGTGGCACCGGCCTTGACGGTGGCGGCGGCATCACCGCCTTGCGCGCCCACGCCAGGTATCAACAGCGGCAAGCTGGGTGCAAGCGAGCGCACACGTGCAATTTCTTGCGGGAAAGTGGCACCCACCACCAACCCCACCTGGCCATTGCTGTTCCACTCGCTGTGAGCGAGTTGTGCCAAGTGCTCAAACAATTTAGGTTGACCAGGCTGGTCGGCCAAGCGTTGGTTTTGCAGGTCGCTGCCGCCGGGATTGCTGGTGCGGCACAGCAAGAAAACACCCTTGTCCGCGTAGGCGAGGTAGGGCTCTACCGAGTCGCGCCCCATGAACGGCGACAAGGTCACCGCATGTGCGCCATAGCGCTCAAAAGCCTCACGCGCATATTGCTGCGCCGTGCTGCCAATGTCACCGCGCTTGGCATCCAAAATGACGGGTACATGTGGCGCGCGCTGGTGCATGTAGGCCATCAGACGCTCGAGAGTAGGCTCTGCGCCAATGGCCGAAAAATAAGCAATTTGGGGCTTGAAACTACAGGCCAGGTCTGCAGTTGCATCGACGATGGCCGCACAGAACTCAAACACTGCATCTGGCGTGCTTTGCAGGTGCGTGGGCAACTTGGACGTGTCTGGGTCTAGGCCCACGCACAGCAATGAGTTGTTGGTGCGCTGCGCTGCGCTGAGCATATCTGTGAACGTCATGGTCTAGATTGTAATTTCAAGCGCTCACTCAGCGTCCAACCACGCGCGCCACATCTCGCACCACGCTTGCAGCTCGACGTCGAATGCGAACACACCCAACATCTGAACCCTAGGATGGCCGCTAGGGGGTAGCGCAGGCTTACGTAACGCAGCGGGCGCATGCAAGTCATTGCCATGGTCTTGGCATACAGGCCCCAGCCACTCGACGCGCCGCAACAGCCGGCACTGCCATCCCTGCACCAGTTCCAAGCTGCGGGCTTGGTGCCAACACAGACGTGGGCCAAAACGCGCTGTGTTGTGCGTCAATGCTGGCGCGTGTCCAACAGACTCCAACCCGTCGCAGGGCGGGTGCGACCATGGTCCTGCGCCCATCAGGTGCGTCCAGTCGCTGGGACTCGTTCTGTCTGTGCTGGCCCAAGCCTGGAGGGCTGCGTCGCTGGTAACAGGCACAAACCACCGGCCACGCACATGCGCCACGCGCCTCACAGGCTCTTGCGACCAAGGCGCAGGCATGGCGTGCGCGAGTTGCTTGTCATTGAGCTTGCGCCACTTGTGCTGCCAGTTTTCATGGCCATCAGGACCTATGGCTTGCAAAGCAGCGCCATGCCAGCCACCTTGTTCGGGCGTATCTTGGTAGGCCAAGGCGTAGAACTTCACAGCCAGCTCGCCGTGTACCAATTGCCCGTGCAGGTCTCTCCACAGATAATCCAGCTCGCCGAGTTGCTGCGCAGTCGGGCGACCGAGCGCATCAGCATGGAAAATTTTTACGCCAGTGGCCTCCCATTGTATGGCCGGACACTGCTTGAGACAAAAGTCCATCAGTGCTTCCGCCAACCGCCCCAAACGGGGCGGGTTGTTGCTGCCAGCCAGCGCTTGCTTGGACGTCGGTTTGGGGGCCAAGGCTTGACCAACCGCGGCCACCAATGCATCAGGTTGGTCGGCTTGCGCCTGCAGCCAATTTGCCATATCGGTGTTGCTGGTCGCAGGCCAGAGTGGCTGCACAACACCACCTTGATCAGCGTCTTGAACCTCGCCACGCCATGGCCAAAAAGGAGGTGCACTGAGCAGCCAACACAGGTCGCGAGCCAGTTGATGGGTGTGGACCCAAGGCGCACGCCACAGAAACTGTACGGCCACCGCTACGCGCCGGCTTGCACTGGGCTCACCTGCGCTTGGCTCACATGGTCTAAGGCCATGCACACATCGGCCCACACCTTGCCCTTGTCTATGGGCGTGCGTATCAGCGAAGCCAATGGGTATGTCACCGTCACTGGTGTGTGTCGAGCCTGGCTGTTGGACGCTTGTGAGCCGTGTGTGTAGGTGTGCAATTGAGAGCGCCACTGCCCTAGCGCCTTGAATGTATGGGCCGATTCAGGCAACAAGGCTTGCGCCACGGGCAGGCCCAAGGCGACCACCATATGCGGACGCAGCAACGCGATTTGACGGTGCACAAATGCAACGCACTGCTGCGCTTCATAGTCACCAACCGTCACACCCGGGGCAGGTCGGCATTTGGTCAGGCTGGTGACATACACCTGTTCAGGGCTGAGGTTCATCGCCAGCCACATCGCTTGCAACAACGCCCATTCCTCACCATTGACTGGCTGTGGGCCTTGGTCACTTGGGGCCAAGCCCTCGATCACGAACAGCCAGGTGGCTTGTGGGCTTCCCCAGCCAGACACCGTTGCCGTTTTACGGTCGCACAACTCACAGGATTGGCATGTGGCGATGGTCGCTGGCAGCGCCAGCCAGTCAACGTCAGACACCTCAACCGGCATGCGACCAGGCAAGGGATCTGGTGCGGGTAATGGCACCGCAACTGGGCTGACCTTCAGCGCGACTGGCGAGCGGGCATGACGCGGCTGTGCAGGTGGCGGGGCAGCCGCATCAGGCGCGTCCGATCGAGTCGGTATATGAGTCGCCTCGCCAGCAGTAGGCATGGTCAAGGACTGGCCCGCTTGCTCTGGGCGCTGCGCTGCGGTTGTAGGCCACATCCACTGTATGCCCATGGCCTTGAGCATGGCACGGGCCCGCCTGTCTAGACTCAAACTGTCAGACAACACAGGCGCACCTAGACCTTGCGCTTGTGGCACGTGGTCTTCAGCAAGGTGTGGCGTTTCATGTGACATAAGATTGCTATTTTGGCATGCGCCAAGCTTGTAAAGACAAGCGCATCACGTGGGCATCCTCGCGCGCTTGCGCATTGAGTGCATAGTAGCGCTTGCGCACCCCCACAACCTCAAACCCCATGCTGGCGTAGAGCGCTTGAGCAACTGTGTTGCTGGCGCGGACCTCAAGCCACAACAGGTGCGCATCCCGCCCCTGAGCCCACACAGCCAACGCGTGCATCATCACCGTTGCCCAGCCTTGTCGTCTGTGGGTGGGCGCCACCGTTATGTTGAGCAAATGCGCTTCGTCAACCCCCATCATGGCCACGCAGTAGCCCAACAGCACCTCACCTGCGCCCGTATGCCAGGTGGCCAACTCGCCCTCAACAGGGCCGCTCACCAGCATGTGCGCGTGGTGGTGGTGGTTGACTGCGTCTTGTAGATTGCCGCGACTCCAGGGGTGGCTATGGGACGCTTTTTCAAGCTCTGCGACGACATCGACTTCTGCCTGCGTCATGGCGATAAAACGCACCCGTCGTTGGCCCATCAACGTGGTCTTTTGCATGCGGTGTTTGGGCATTGCCACGTGCCTGCAGCCTATGGCGTGTTGGCCAGCAACGCCTTGGCGGCCATGCGCTCAGCGGTGGTTTGTGCCACCTTGTCGCGCACATACAATGGGCGCGCCATGGCCGCAGGCACCGCCGCGCCGCTGGCCAGCAGGGCAGGTACCAATGTCAGCATGGCGCTGGCGGTAGGCAATGCGTCATGCCACGCCACATGCGACGCCGCTTCGCCCAAATCTTGCCCGTACACCGCTAGGGCGTTGCCCGTGAAGCAGTGGGGTTGCTCGTGTACACGCAACAGTTGATCGGGGCGCGCCAGCATGGGCGCCAGCACCTGAACAGGCAATACAGCGCTGCCATCTGCTTGTGTAAATTGGTAAGAGGCCGTGTAGACCTCGCTCATGCGCGCATCCATGCAAGCACTGATGTGCATGGGCTGTGTAGGGCCTAAGTCTGTACGCGCAGCTTGGGCACACGCCATCAAGGTGTTCACAGGCAACACCACAATACCGCCCACCCGCGCCGACACCGCCAAGCCTTGCGCCACCGCGCACGCGGCACGCAGGCCGGTGAATGCGCCTGGACCTTGGCCAAAAGCCACCGCATCTAAGTCGGCCACAGCGATGTTGGCTTGCATGAGCAAGTCGGCAATATGGCCCAACATGGTGGCAGATGCCGTCGCCCCACCTTCGCCATCAAACGTGTAGATACAGCCACTGCTTTGTAGCGCCAACGACAAACGGGTTGTACTGGATTCGATAGCTAAGACATGCTGCATAGGGGCGTTTGATGGTTGAAATAGCGCACAATATAGGTGCAAAGTCTAATGTAGTGCCTTGTTCATCAGCACCAATGACCTATTGTGACCTCAACTTATGTGCCCTTGTTTGAACCCACATGCTGCTCAACACACCGATCTGTAACTTTGGTTGGCAAGCGCCTGACTTTACGCTCGCTACGCCCGGTGGTGAAACGCACACTTTCTCCAGTCATGTCGGTCAGCAAGGTGTATTGGTCGTGTTTTTGTGCAACCACTGCCCGTATGTTCAAGCCATCGCAGACAGATTGGCAACAGATGCGCAGACATTGCAACGCCAGGGTATTGCTGTCTTGGGTGTCATGTCCAACGATTACAGGTCCACACCCAGCGATGCACCAGCACTGATGCAGCGCTTTGCGCAGCAACATGGCTGGACATTTCCGTATCTGGTCGATGAGGGCCAACACGTGGGTCGTTCATTCGATGCCGTGTGCACCCCCGACTTTTTCGGCTTTAACAACGCAGGTCAGTTGCAGTACCGCGGACGTCTAGACAACACCGGTTTTAACAACCCTGCAACGCGCGTACCCGAACTGGTCAACGCCATGGCGCTTATCGCCACCACAGGCCGTGGCCCTACCGAACAAACGGCCTCTGTAGGCTGCTCAATCAAGTGGGCACAAGACCGTTGAAACGCGCCACCAGACACACCATAGACACCATGAACCATATCAAGTCCGCCTCTTTGTACCCGCTGGCATCTGGCTTGTTGGCTTGCGCCCTGAGTGCAGGTTGCGCCACCGCGGGCGGCTTGCCAGATGCCGTTCAAAGCAGGTTGCACAAAGTGGGTGTGCCGACAGAGGCCTTGTCGGTGGTGATAGCACCTGTGCAGGCCGACTTGCCTGCGCTGTTGAGCATCAACGCCGGGCAACCTCGCAACCCAGCATCGGTTGCCAAACTGATCACCACGGCGGCGGCTCTGGACACTTTAGGCCCGGATTTCGTCTGGCACACCAACTTTTACGCCACCGGCAATGTGCAAGCCGGGCTGTTGTTGGGCGACATGGTGATTCAAGGCGGAGGAGACCCTAAGTTTGTGGTGGAGCGCATCACTGCGGCCATGCAAATTCTGCGTGCGCAAGGCCTTAAAAATATCATGGGTGATTTGGTGTTGGACAGCAGCGCTTTCTCTATTCCCGCAACAGACGCTGGCAGCTTTGACGGTGAAGTACTTCGCCCGTACAACGTTCAGCCAGATGCCTTGCTGGTGAACTTCAAGTCTGTGGTGCTGAAATTCGACCCACAAACCACATCAGGCGTGGCGACCGTGACGGTGGAGCCGCCCATGGCTGGCTTGAAAGTGCCCCGCACTGTGCGACTGGTTAAAGGACGCTGTGGCGACTGGCGCGCCAAGCTCGGTGGCGACTTGGACCAGGCCAGCGTCTTTCGCTTCAATGGGCGCTTTCCAAAGTCATGTGGTCAGCAAGAGTGGCCTGTTGCCTACATCGCGCCTGATCAATACGCCGGCAAAGCCTTGATGGGCATTTGGCAGTCGCTGGGCGGCACCGTCACTGGCAAGGTGCGCACTGGCACAACCCCAACCAACGCAAAGTTGCTACTCTCATCACCATCGCTGCCGCTGCGCGACATCATTGCCGATGTCAACAAGTTCAGCAACAACGTCATGGCGCAGCAAGTTTTCTTGACTTTGGGCTTGTCCAACCCCTCGCAGCTCGCAGCGTTTGAAGACCATGCGCTGCACACCAACAGCGTCGCCACAACGCGTACCACGTCCACCCTGTTGGGCAGCGCGTTTGAAGCCATATTGCCACCAGCCTTCGCCGCACTGCCGCCCAGCCAAGTGCCTTGGACGACCCAGCCAGCCACTTTCTCCGCAGCGCGCACCAAGGTGACGCAATGGTGGCTGTCTAAGGTAGGCACCCTGGCAGATGTGCCATGGGTAGACAACGGCTCTGGCTTGTCGCGCGACGGGCGCATATCGGCCAATGGCTTGGTGGCCTTGTTGCGCCATGAGGCCAACCAGCCCAATTTTTCTGACTTTTTTGACTCGTTGGGTATTGCTGGCGTGGATGGTACCGTCTCGCGCATGGGGCGCGACGGGAGCACACCATTTGCCAGCGGCAACGCACGGCTCAAAACTGGCACATTGAAAGATGTCACCGCTGTTGCGGGTTATGTCACTGGGCGAAGCGGGCGACAGTATGTGCTGGCCGCCTTGGTCAACCACGAAGACGCCCCCAAGGCACGCGCCGCGCTGTACCAGCTGGTGGAGTGGGCCGCCAACCAATAACAGCCGGCTGTCGCCGCGCAGTGATCGGTGATACGCAGCAACACCAGCAGACTCAAACGCCTTGGCTGGTTAGACGCTGGCGCGCAGCAACCTGTCACGCACGCCGTCCCACTGTGTGGCCAACTCGCCCACTGCAGGTGGCGCTTGTATCCAAATACTGGGCGCGCCTGTGGCATCCAGTGCGCGCAACTGCGCAAACAACTCATGCGCACAAGCAACAGCAGACGCTGGCATCAACCGCTGTTTGTCTAAGGGGCTCGCGCAGGCATTCAAAACCACTTGACTGGCATACACCGCATCGCCTTCTGGAATCGCGGCCCTAGCGCACGCTTGCAACAAGTCTTGCTCAGTGACCACCATGACGCGGGCCGCAGGCGCGTAGTGCGATGCCAACGAACCAGATACCTGCGGCGACTGCGAACCGGGCTGCGCCAGTGACTGGCCTACCGCCTGCTCGAGTTGTGCTTGGGTTAGCACGCCTGGACGCAGCAGCGCAGGCTTGGCCTGACTCACATCTACGATGGCCGATTCAATGCCGACGCTGCACGCACCGCCGTCGACCACCACCATTTGAATGGGTGCACCGCTCAGGCGCACACCTTCAAACTCGCTGAGTACGTGCGCGGCCGTGGTGGGGCTGACCCGACCAAACCGGTTGGCGCTTGGCGCAGCCACGCCAAACACACCTTTGGCGGCAGCCGCCAACAAGATGTGTTGCGCCACAGGATGGGCGGGGCAACGTACGCCAATGGTAGGCTGACCACCTGCGGCGGCATCACACACACCTGGCAAACGCGGCAAAATAAGGGTCAATGGACCCGGCCAAAATGCATCAATCAGGCGCCAAGCGGCCTCAGGCACGTGGCTGCACATCTGCGCCAAAACCTGCGCCCACGCCGTGCGACTGGTGCACGGTGCCACGTGAACAATCAGCGGGTGGTCGACAGGGCGGCCTTTTGCCGCAAAGATTTTGGCGATTGCTTGTGGGTTGGCGGCATCGGCTGCCAAGCCATAAACAGTCTCTGTCGGCAGGCCTACCAACTGGCCTTGCGCCAACGCGCTGGCGGCCACTTCAGCTGCTTGCGGGTCTAGTGCACTGATGCAGACCGCCATGGTCAGTGCCACAGACCCAAAATAGCTTGCACTTGCGATGCGACATCGCGGGCTTGTTCGATGCTGACAGCGGTCACCGTGATGTGGCCCATTTTTCGCCCTGCGCGCGCTTCTAACTTGCCGTACAAATGCAAGTGCGTGCCCGGCAGCGCCAACACCTCATCCCAAACCGGTATGCGCAGCTCACCCGTGTTTAACCACACCTCACCCATCAGATTGAGCATGACGGTGGGGCTGTGCAAGCGCGGTTGCACCAAAGGCAATCTGGTCATGGTGCGCACCTGCAGCGCAAACTGCGACACATCACATGCCTCAAGGCTGTAGTGGCCGCTGTTGTGCGGGCGTGGCGCCATCTCGTTGACCACCAAGTCCAAGCCGGTGTCGGTTTTCACCACAAAAAACTCAACGCACAACACGCCCACGTAGGCCAAGTCACGTGCGATGGCGATGGCCGCTTGCTGTGCACGGTTTGCCAGCGCAGCATCGACATTGCCTGCAAATACCTCTGTGCGCGCCAAGATGCCATCGACGTGTGTGTTGCGTTGCACTGGCAAGTGCACACACACGCCGTCATGGCCTCGCGCCACAATCACCGAAATTTCAGCTTCTAAGTCCAAACGCTTTTCCACCACGCAGGGGGCTTTGTACAAAGATTCCCAAGCTCGCTCCAAATCGCCCTGGTTGGTCACCGTTATCTGGCCCTTGCCGTCGTAACCCATGCGCACGGTTTTCAAAATAGCAGGAAACAGTGAGGCGTCTATGCTGGCCAAATCCGCGTGTTCTACCAACGCTGCGTAGGGGACTGGGCCCACACCTGCAGCTGAGGCTAGGCCTTTGCCGTCAACGGTGGGTTGGCCAGCACTTTGCAAAAAATGCGCTTTTTCAGCAAGTCGGTCTTGGGCAATCCCAACTGCGTGCGCCGGCGGTGACACCGGCGTGGTCTGGGCCAGTATGTCCAAGGAAGCCGCGGGCACGTTTTCAAACTCTGTGGTGATGGCGTCGCAGAGTCTACCCATGGTGGCCAGCGCCTGCGCGTCATCAAACGCTGCCAGTATGTGGTGGTGGCTGATGAGTCCGGCTGGGCTGTTGGCATCAGGGTCCAGCACCGCAGTGCGGTAACCCATAGCCTGTGCGACTTGCACAAACATCATGCCCAGCTGCCCACCGCCCAACACACCCAACGTGGTGGGTCGGCCTTCTGTCGCTGCGAAAGCGGGCAATATGGGTGCTGCGTTTGTTGTCATGGTCATGGCTTAGTCTTGTGGGGCGACATCGGGCAAGTCCATAGCCCTAGCTGCCGCTGTTTGATCTAGTCGAAACTGTGCCAAGGCTTGCGCCAGCGCTGGGCGGTGCAAGGCCAACATGGCCACTGCAAACAACGCCGCATTGGCAGCACCTGCTTGGCCAATTGCAAACGTGGCCACAGGCACGCCTTTGGGCATTTGGACAATGGCGTGCAAAGAGTCCACACCTTGCAGGTGTTTGCTGGCCACGGGCACACCCAGCACTGGAATGGTGGTTTTGGCAGCCAACATGCCTGGCAGGTGCGCAGCCCCGCCAGCGCCAGCGATGATGGCTTGAAGCCCACGTGCTTGGGCTGATTCAGCGTAGGCGAACATATCGTCAGGCATGCGGTGGGCGGATACCACCTTGGCTTCGTACACCACGCCAAACTGTTTCAAGATGGCCACACAATGCTGCATGGTGTCCCAGTCGCTGTTAGACCCCATTACCACGCCCACTTCCACACCGATTTCTTTTGCTTGCATGCAGACTCCGTTAAAGTTGATATTTTACGGGCCGTCCCCAGTTAACAATTAAGTTGCTGGTTTCAACCCCGGACTAGCCCGACAACACACACATTTGAGAGACCACATGATTGACGTCACCGTTGCTAATTTTGAAACCGAAGTCATAGAGGCCTCCAAGACTATTCCAGTGCTGGTTGACTTTTGGGCCCCTTGGTGCGGCCCTTGCAAAACACTGGGTCCCATGCTGGAAAAACTTGAGACCGACTACGCCGGACGTTTCAAACTCGTCAAAATAGACTCTGATCAAGAGCAACAACTTGCTGGCGCTTTTGGCATTCGCAGCATACCAACCTGCGTCTTGTTGATGGACGGCCAACCTGTTGACGGCTTTACTGGCGCGCTGCCAGAGGTCGAGCTGAAGGCCTTTTTTGACAAAAACTTACCACCTGCTCCAGAAACAGCTCCCGACGATGCAGCGCCAGTTGCTGATGAGGCCGCACCCAGTGCTGCTGATGAGCTAGACCGCTTGGCGCAAGCCTCTGTGGCCAACCAAGACGATGACGATGCCCAGTTTGCCTATGTGCGTGCGCTGTTGCTGATGGGCAATATGGCCCAAGCCAAAGCGGTGTTTGGGCCTCACGCCACCAAAGCATTGGCGGTGCGAAAGCTGGCGTCACTTGAACTGTGGATGACTGCACTGCAAACAACTGGTGAAGAAAGCACGTTGCAAGCCGCCATAGCAGCCAACAAGCGCGACTTTGAGAGTCGCTTCGCGTTGGCCCAACTGCGCATGCGCGAACAGCGTTGGACGGATGCAATGGACGAGTTGCTTGATATTTTGATGCGCGACAGGGCCTGGGGTGACGAGGTTGCACGCAAGTGTTTTGTGGCGGTGCTAGACATCATCACCCCGCCCACACCCAAAGTAGCAGAGGGGCAAGTGCCACCAGAAGACCCCACTGTTGCCAAGTACCGTCGCCGCTTGAGCAGCGTGATACTCAGCTAGGCCAAGTAACAGCCTTAAGCCGTTAAACGGCTTAAGGCTTCTTGGTATTTGGCGCTGGTTTGTGCAATCACAGCCTCGGGTATATCTGGGGCTGGCGCTGTCTTGTCCCAAGTTTGAGCGCCCAACCAGTCCCTCAAAAATTGCTTGTCATAGCTCGGAGGGTTGCTACCGGCCCTGTACAGGTCAGCAGGCCAATAGCGTGACGAGTCTGGCGTTAACACCTCGTCCATCAACACCAGGTTGTCATCACCGTCCAAGCCGAATTCAAATTTGGTATCGGCAATGATGATGCCTTTTGTCAGTGCCATGCGCGCAGCGGTTGTGTAGATAAGGATGCTGGTCTCGCGTATGCGCTGGGCCAAGTCCCAACCAATGGTGGCAACCATTCGCTCGAAACTGATGTTCTCATCATGGTCGCCGGCGAGCGCCTTGGCCGCAGGCGTAAAGATGGGCTCTGGCAATTGGGACGCGTTGACCAAACCGCTGGGCAACGGCACTTGACACACGCTTTGGCTGGCTTGGTACTCAACCCAGCCGCTGCCGGCCAAGTAGCCGCGCACCACCGCCTCAACAGGAATGGGGCGCAGGCGCTTCACCAGCATGGCACGCCCAGCGACAACAGGCTTGTCAGCCTCGCTCACCACAGACAACGGGTCATCACCCGTTAAGTGGTTGGGGCATAGGTCTTTCAGCTGGTCAAACCAAAACAAGGCCATTTGCGTGAGCAATGCACCTTTGCCTGGTATGGGCTGGGTCATGATGACGTCGTAAGCGCTGATACGGTCACTGGCCACCATCAGCAAGCGGTCATCACCTACGGCATAGTTGTCGCGCACCTTGCCCCTGGCCAGCAATGGCAATGAGCTGAGGGTGGCGGTGTGAAGTGCAGTAGTCGTCATGGCAGCATAGGTCCGAGTTAAATGAACAGCGTCTACAAAAAAAGCGCAGCAGCCGTGTGGCTTGCTGCGCTGTACAAAGCGGGGCTGAACGCGTGCTTAGTGAACGACTTGCGCCAACGCACCCGCAGCGTACTGTGCTGCAACCACCTGTAAATTATCGCCTTTGATTTTGCTGCCCTGGCCTTCGCAGCCAAATTCAACATAGCGCTGCTTGCAAATGGCTTGGGCTGCAGCGCGCGCAGGCTTAAGCCATTCGCGGGCATCAAATTTGTCTGGGTTTTCAAACAAGAACTGGCGCACAGCGCCTGTCATGGCCAAACGTATATCGGTGTCTATATTGATTTTTCGCACACCAAACTTAATGGCTTCTTGAATTTCTTCTACGGGTACGCCGTAGGTCTCTTTCATGCTGCCACCAAATTGACGGATTTGCGCCAACAGCTCTTGTGGCACGCTGCTAGAGCCGTGCATCACCAAGTGGGTATTGGGAATACGTGCATGAATAGCCTTCACGCGGCTGATGGCCAAAATGTCGCCTGTGGGCTTGCGGGTGAATTTGTAAGCGCCGTGGCTGGTGCCAATGGCAATGGCCAATGCATCTAGCTGCGTCGCTGCGACAAACTCTGCGGCTTGCTCGGGGTCGGTCAGCATTTGCGCCATGCTCAACTTGCCTACAGCGCCTATGCCATCCTCTTCCCCCGCTTCACCCGTTTCTAGCGAGCCCAAGCAACCTAACTCGCCCTCAACCGTCACGCCAACTTTATGTGCCAACGCCACCACACGGCGAGTCACATCCACGTTGTACTCAAATGAAGCTGGGGTTTTACCGTCTTCTTGCAGTGAGCCATCCATCATCACAGATGAAAACCCCAGGTCAATGGCGCCTTGGCAAATGGCGGGGCTTTGACCGTGGTCTTGGTGCATGACCAAGGGCACATGCGGAAAGGCTTCAACCGCAGCTTGTATGAGGTGCTTGATAAAAGCCTCACCCGCGTATTTACGTGCGCCTGCACTGGCTTGCAAAATAACGGGCGCGCCCACCTCATCTGCAGCGGCCATAACTGCCTGCACTTGCTCTAGGTTGTTCACGTTGAAAGCCGGAATACCGTAACCATTCTCGGCGGCGTGGTCTAACAGTTCGCGAAGTGAGACTAAAGCCATGACAAGTCCTTGAGTTTGTTGCCGTTAATAAAGCACCAGGGCGTCAAGTCCAAGCAGCCAACACGCATGTAACCGCTCGGTAACCAAACGCTGGTTAACCCCTAATTGTAGCGGCCATTCTTCTACAAAAAATGGGGAACTGACCGTCAAACCACGTGAACCGCAAGCAACCGGGGCTTGCTGACCCACATAGTTACGGCCTGTTACAGCTTTGTATACACGCCGTGAACGCCACACATACCTAGGACACTGTGCATATTTTTAACATGTTGGTACCACCAGGCGTGCCCATGGGCTCGCCACATGTGATGGCATAAATGTCGCCACTTTGCACGATGCCACGCTTGCGCAAGTGGTTTTCGGCATCCGTTAAGGCCAAGTCGCGGTCGCTGTTGGCATCCATGAGCAGGGGCCTCACATTGCGGTACATGGCCATGCGACGCTGTGCGCTCAAGCGGGTGGTGAGTGCGTAAATGGGCATGGCCAAGCGGAAGCGGCTCATCCACAAGGCCGTAGAGCCTGACTCAGTCATCGCCACAATCGCCTTGGCACCGCAGTGGTGCGCGGTGAACAATGCACCCATTGCAATGCTTTGGTCAATGCGCCGGAAAGATTTGTTGGTGGTGTTGAGGTCTAGCTCTGCGTCGTAGGCCTGTTCAGCCGCCAAGCAAATAGAGGCCATCTCAATCACGGTCTCCAATGGGTATTTGCCGGCCGCTGTTTCGGCACTCAACATCACGGCATCGGTGCCATCCAGCACGGCATTGGCCACATCACTCACTTCAGCGCGCGTAGGAACAGGCGCCAAAATCATGGACTCCATCATTTGTGTGGCCGTAATCACCACCTTGTCGTGCTCGTGTGCCATACGAATCATGCGCTTTTGCAACGCTGGAACTGCGGCGTTGCCCACTTCTACGGCCAAGTCACCGCGTGCCACCATGATGCCGTCGCTGGCCATCACAATGCTGGCCAAATTGGGAATGGCCTCGGCCCGTTCAATCTTGGCGATCAGCCCGGCCTTGTGCTTATAAGGCTCTCCAGCCACATTGCACAACTGGCGGGCCAGCTCCATGTCGGTGGCGTTTTGCGGGAAGCTCACCGCGACATAATCGGCCAAGAAAGACATGGCGGTTTTAATGTCCTCCATGTCTTTAGCGGTCAGCGCCGGGGCTGACAGCCCGCCGCCTTGCTTGTTAATCCCTTTGTTGTTAGACAACTCGCCGCCTACACGCACCTTGGTGTGCACTTGCGCGCCCTTGACCGCCACCACATCCAACACTATGAGGCCATCATTGAGCAACAAGACATCACCAGTGCGCACATCGCGTGGCAGCTCTTTGTAGTCCAGGCCCACCGCATTGACGTCGCCCAACTCAATGCGCGCGCCATCCAAAACAAAGGCAGCGCCGTTGACCAGCTCAATCTTGCCCTCAGCGAACTTGCCAACGCGGATTTTGGGGCCCTGCAAGTCGGCCATGATGGCAACTTCGCGCCCAACTTGGGCGGCGGCCTTGCGCACCGCCGCGGCTCGGTCCACATGGTCTTGGGCCACGCCGTGTGAAAAATTGAGCCTGACCACATTCACGCCCGCCTCAATCATTTTGACCAGCATGGCTGGGTCGCTGGATGCGGGGCCTAAAGTTGCAACAATTTTGGTAGCACGAGTAACCATTTGACAGAGCCTCTGTTAACGCTAAATCACTCACAGCGAGTGTTGCGCTTGTAATCAAGTTTCATATTGTGACCGAAACTAGTTACCAACAGGTTACCAAATGAAAATTGGCAAATTAAGCCGCGCGTCGCCCCAGCACCTCAAAAGCCGCTAGCGTTTTCCCTTCTAGCACTTCTAAAAACGCACCACCGCCGGTAGAAATGTAGTCCACTTTGGACGCTACACCGTACTTGGCAATGGCCGCCAATGTGTCGCCACCGCCAGCGATGCTGAAGGCCGCGCTGGCGCCAATAGCCATGGCCAATGTCTTGGTGCCGTTCTCAAATGCGGCAAACTCAAACACACCAACAGGGCCATTCCACACAATGGTGCCAGCCGATTTCAGCTGCTCTGCCAACATGGCTGCTGTTGCGGGGCCAATGTCCAGAATCAGGTCGTCGTCTGCCACGTCGCTGGCGTTCTTGACGGTGGCCACGGCATCTGCGGCAAAGGTTTTGGCCACCACCACGTCAACAGGAATGGGCACGGCGGCGCCGCGCTTGGCCATGGCTGCTATCACAGCCTTGGCGTCATCGACTAAATCGGGCTCAGCCAAACTTTTGCCAATAGACAGGCCTGCGGCCAGCATAAAGGTGTTGGCAATGCCACCGCCCACAATCAGGCCGTCTACCTTGCCAGACAGGGCTTCTAGAATGGTTAGTTTGGTAGACACTTTGCTGCCGGCCACAATCGCCACCAAAGGCCTCTTAGGCGCCAACAGGGCCTTGGCAATAGCGTCCATCTCTCTGGCCAGCAAGGGGCCAGCACATGCAACGGGTGCGTATTCAGCAATGCCGTAGGTAGAAGCCTCAGCGCGGTGTGCCGTGCCAAATGCGTCGTGTACAAAAATGTCGCACAGACTGGCCATTTGCTTGGACAAGTCAGGGGCATTGGCCTTCTCGCCCACGTTCAAGCGGCAATTTTCTAGCAGCACCACCTCACCAACGGCAACATCCACGCCCTCTACCCAGTCGGCTTGCAGGCGCACAGGTTGGCCCAACAGCTCACCCAAGCGCTTGGCCACTGCCGCCAAGCTATCGCCAATCTTGAATGCACCTTCCACTGGACGACCCAAGTGGCTGGTCACCATCACGGCGGCGCCAGCCTTCAAAGCCATCTCAATGACTGGTACGCTGGCACGCACACGGGTGTCTTCGGTGATCTCTCCAGCAGCATTCATAGGCACATTGAGGTCGGCGCGAATAAATACACGCTGGCCCGATACAGCGCCATCTGCGCACAGTTGTTCGAATCTGATGAACGGCATGACAGGTCCTAAGTCAAGAATAAATTAAAGTTACGAATGCTATTTTAAATTTGCGCGGCAAGGCGCCGTTATATCCATCTCAGGCTGGTAATCCGTTGTGTGCACATCGGCCAAACCCAGCATGCTGTGGAACAAGTTGTCGTGTGACCAAGCCAGTGGTTGCTGGGTACTTAGGCACTGCAAGTCCATCCCCACGCGCGCCTGAAAGCCTTGAGACAACCACGTGATTTGTGGCACATGCTTTTGCTCACGCGGTGCAAAACTGTAGGGCAAACCATGCAAATACAGGCCGTTGTCACCCAGCGATTCGCCATGGTCGCTGACGTACCACAGTGCCGTGTCGCTGGCGTTGCTGCGCGCTTTCAGCCACGCAATGGTTTGTGCCAAAAAATAGTCGGTATAGAGAATGGTGTTGTCATACGCGTTCACAATAGCCTGGCGATCACAATTTTGCAACGCGGTGCTGGTGCACTCTGGCAAAAAACTTTTTTGTGACGACGGTGAGCGCTTGTAATAGGCTGGACCATGGCTGCCCATTTGGTGCAGCACTACCACCACACCGCGCTGGCGTTGTTCAGTGGGCAGGTTGGCAATGTGCTGGTCAAGGTCAGACAGCATCACCATGTCCAAACACTCGCCATCGCGACACAACTCTGGGTGGTTGCTGTCGCGCGTATCAACTGTGGGCACGCGCGCGCACGCGCCTTTGCAACCAGACTGGTTGTCTACCCACAACACCGCCAAACCGGCGTGCTGCAACACATCGAGCACATCTTCGGCAGGCGCGCCAGCATTTTCAAATTCAGCTTTACCCATGGCAGAAAACATGCATGGTAGCGACGCTGCTGTGCTGGTGCCGCACGACGTCACATCGCTGTAATACTGCAGCTCGCCGCGCTGCTTTAACAGCGTCAACTCTGGGTTGGTCTCACGCTCATAGCCGCCCAACTGCCAGTTGGCGGCCCGCCCTGTTTCACCCAACACCAGAACCACCAGCAGTGGCTTGCTGGCCACGTTGTAGCTGGCGCCCAACTGCGCGTCCTTGCCCACCAACTGCAAAGGCAGCTGTTTGTGTGGCATGGCGTTCATGACAACACGGGTGGTTGCATACACACTGTTCAGCGGGTTAATGAGGTAGCGCAACTGGTTGTGGTTGCGCATGGTCGACGACAGGTCTTGGAACACCAACAGTGCTGCCAACAGTGCCACCGCCAGGCCAGCGCTGCCAACCAACAAGTTGCGCCACACGCTTTGCAGCCATGGCTTGTGGCGGGTCTGCCGGGTTACTACCCACAGGGCAGGCAACACGCCAAGGCCCAACACGACGAGCACCAGACGCCATGACAGCAGGTCTTGGGCCTCACGCACATCGGTTTCCATCACATTAACCAGCATATGGGCATCAATTACGATGCCATAGCTCAGCATGAAGTAGCTGCTGCAAGCCGCCGTGACCAACAACACTGCCGTTATGAATTTGAACAACCACGGCCAGGCCAACAAGGACAGTGCGGCGAACAGCACGGCGGCAATGGCCACCCCAAATAGGACCATAAACCCCACGCCTCGCCAACCACCAACTTCGGGTGAGGCCCATAGTTGTTGCCACAGACTGACGTTGGACACCGTGGCCATCCACAATGCGGCCAAGCCGGCCACGGTGAATTTTGACCAGCTTGTGGGCTGGTCATGAGAGGGTTTGAATTGGAACATCAGGGGGTTTGTTATTGATACAACTTGCCAGAAGTAGGATAAGGGCAAACACTACCACATAATGCGCCACCACTCAAAACTTGTAGCCATGCACCATCTCTTCTCCGCCGCTGCGTCCCTCGTCACAACACACCCTACACACAGCCCTTCAGGCTGGTGGGTGTGCCGGGCCACGCTGGTGTCTTTGCTATGCCTCCTGTTGTGGGATGCCAGTGGGCTGGACTTGTGGGTCATGCAGCACATTGCTTCGCCCGCAGGCTTTGTGCTGACCAACAACTACTGGCTCAGCGCTGTGTTGCACACTGGCGCGCGCAATGCTGCCGTTGTGGTGTTTGTCTGTCTATGGCTGCTGGCGTTGGTGTGGCCAAGCAAAGCCCACCCGCAACTGGGGCGGCGCGTTCAGCGTGTGTGGTTGCTGTTGGGCGTCGCCTTGTCGCTGATGCTCATCAGCACGCTCAAAGCCATGAGCGGCGTGAGTTGCCCTTGGGAGTTGAGCCAGTTTGGCGGCACCGCCGCTTATGTGTCGCACTGGCGCTTTGGCGTGGCAGACAACGGCTCTGGGGGCTGTTTCCCTGGAGGCCATGCTTCTAGTGCGTTTGGCTATATGGCGCTGTTGCCAAGTTGTTTGATGGCTGCTGAGGCAGGTACCAGATCGCGTGCGCGCATGGTCTTGTTTGCCTTGGTGGTGATTGGCTTGGCATTGGGACTGACGCAAACACTGCGTGGCGCGCATTACCCCAGTCACACCCTTTGGACGGCCTGGCTGTGCTGGGTCAGTGCGTGGGCTTGGTATGTAGTAGGCGAATGGCTGCAGGTTAAACGCCTGCGCTGCCCGCTGAAACAAACCGCACTCGCACAGGCCGCACAAAACAAGACTTCACAAGACAAAGCCTCACCAACCCAGCCCTAAATGCAGCGGCAAGTACACCAACATGCCACACACGATGGTGCCTAAGACGCCGCCCTTGGTAAAGAACCAAGTGGCACCGGCCGCTGCGCCAAACAAGCGCGCGTCTTGCCATGTGGTCACCAATTCGCCGTTGTACATCACCACCTCAGGCACGATGACCGCGGCCAATGCTGCGATTGGCGCATAGTGCAAACCGCGCTGAACCCAATTGGGCAATTTCCAGTCGCTGCTGGACAACACAAAAAACGAGCGTGTTAACAGCGTTATAAGCCCAAGGCCAGCAATCGCCAACAACGTCCATACGTCGGTTGAATTGAGCGCTTGCATGGTGCTGCTCATGTTGAGGCGCCACGCTTGCGCGCAGCCTCGCGGGTGTGTTCAATGACCAGACTCATGGCGACCGCGGCGGCGATAGCCACCACGATATTGAGCTTCAACGGCAATGCAAACGCCGCCACCGCGGCTGTGCCTGACAAGCCCCCAGCCAATATCCTAAGTTTGGTAGTCGCCAACGAGAATGTAATGCCAATCAGCGCCAAAATGCCAGCGAAATTCAACCCCCACGACAGCGGAATAACGCTGGCCAAGGCAATACCTACAAAACTTGAACCCATCCATGACAGCCAAATGGTGAACACACTGGCTTTGCAATAGGCCATCTGGTCAAACAGCTGCCCGTCGTCAACACCTGGGTGTTGGTAGCGCTTGGTAAACATCACATACGAGACGTCGGTTAGCAAGTAGCTGAGCCACACACGCTTTGGCGTTGGCATATGCATCATGTAGGGACGCATGTGTGCACTGAACACCATGAAGCGCAAGTTCACACACAGCGCGGTGGCCCAAATAATCCACAGCGGCGCGCCAGAGATGATGAGGGGGGTCGCGGCAAACTGTGCACTGCCAGCAAACACCAACAGTGTCATGATGCAGACCTCGAGAATGCTCAGGCCAGAGTTGGCCAACGCCACGCCAGTCGTTAAACCCCACGCAGCGATGCCAGGGGCCACGATCAAGGTATCGCGCAGGCCTTCTCTGAACGCAGGGTGTCGCCAGTAGCAAGCCACTGCAGCGGCAGTGCTGCCGGTCCAAGCGCTCACAGGTGAGAGACCGCGCTGGGCAATACCAAGTGCTGTCCCACTTGCACGGATGCGCCACCCAGCCATTGCGCAACGGCCAAGCGTTTGCCACCGGCCCGTTGCAACTCAGTCAAGCGCAACACTGTGCGTGAGCCACACACCACATCGACACCTTGCTGGCTTGTTGCCAGCACGCAGCCCACGGTGTGGGAGTCGGCAACAGTGAGCGTGCTAGGCAACACGTGGGCACCCCAGACCTTGACGGTTTCGGACTCGCCATCTCGAGCAGCAGGTAAGCGCAGCGTTGCGCCTGGAAAGGGATTAAAAGCCAGCACTTGGCGCAGCAGCACGTCCGCCGGCTGGCGCCAATCCAAGGGCGCTTCTCCCTTGTCAATTTTGTTGGCATACGTGATGCCATCGCACGGCTGCGCTGTGAATGTGTGGGCGTTGCTTGCCATCAATGTCAACGCTTCTAACAGCAAACGTGCACCCATATCGGCAAGCGTGTCGTGCAACATGGCGGTGGTGTCTTGCGCGCCTATGGCCAAGCGTTCTGCCAACAACATGTCGCCGGTATCAAGCCCAGCGTCCATGTGCATGATGGTGACGCCAGTGTGTGCATCGCCTGATTGAATCGCTCTGTGAATAGGCGCCGCACCTCGCCAGCGCGGGAGCAGCGAGGCGTGCACATTGACACAGCCCAAACGCGGTGTCTCCAAAGCCCATTGCGGCAATATCAACCCGTATGCAGCCACCACCATGAGATCGGCATTGGCTTGCTGAATAAGCGCTTGCGCAGCCTTGGCTTGGTCGCCAAAACGCCCATCTAACCTCAAGCTCGCGGGCTGCGCAACGGAGATGTTATGAGCTATAGCCAGTGTTTTAACGGCAGAAGCATGCAACTTCAAGCCTCTGCCAGCAGGACGGTCGGGCTGGGTGAGCACCAATGGAATCTCAAAACCTGCCGTTAGCAATGCTTGCAAACTGGCGCTTGCAAAGGCAGGCGTACCAGCAAAAATAACCCGCATCAACGGTCCTCGCGCAATTGCTTTTGTAGCTTTGTTTTTATACGGTTTCGCTTGAGTGGTGACAGGTACTCAACAAACACTTTGCCAACTAAGTGGTCCATCTCATGTTGAATACACACGGCCAACAAGTCTGTCGCCTGCAGCGTTTGCAACTGCCCCTGCGCGTCTAAGTGCTGCACATGCACCTCACTGGCGCGCTCAACGCCGTCGTAGACGCCGGGCACTGACAAGCAACCCTCCTCGGCCATCTGCGTGTCTTCGCTGGCCCAGACAATTGTGGGATTGATGATGACCAACGGCTCATTGCGCTCTTCGCTCACGTCTACCACTATGAGGCGCTCATGCACATCAACTTGCGTGGCGGCTAGACCAATGCCGTTGGCTTCGTACATGGTTGCCAACATGGCTTGTGACAAGTCACGGATGCGCTCATCGACCACTTCAACAGGTTTGGCAACCTTGTGCAAACGGGCATCGGGGTAACGGAGAATTTCGAGCGTAGACAACATGGCTAAAAGAGCAACTTTTCAATAAACAACATTGCCATTTTATATGCTCGCGGCATTTGGCACCTGCCTTGACATTGGGGGCTTGCGCTTCACAGCGTGCATGCTCAAAATGACCTATCAGCGACAGGTTAACAGCGATGGGTTCTTACGAGTAGATGACGGCTTATGGTGCGCCGCGACTCACAGCGCGCCCAACAACGCAAGGTCACGCATATGAACAACACCGAAAGTTCAAACCCATTCACCCCCAGCGTGAACGACTGGGGGCCATGGCTGCGTTTGAGCTTGACACCCGGCCTTGGGCCCAGAGCGGCCAAACTGCTGATAGACAGCTTGGGCAGCCTGGACAACATTTTCGACACACCTGACCCGCAGGTCAGCTTGCTATTGAGTCACAAGCAAGTCCAAGCGCTCAAGGTGATGCCAATTGCTTTTTTAGCCACACTCGAACACACACAAACCTGGCTGGCTGCGGATGCACGTCGCAGCATAGTGACACCTCAATGCCCAGACTACCCGGTCTTATTAGGCGACATGGACGACCCGCCTATGCTGATGTATGCCTGCGGCAAGCGCCAACTGCTGCAGCCACATGCGGCTTTGGCCATCGTCGGCAGCCGCAACGCGAGCGCGCAAGGGGTGCGTACCGCACATGATTTTGCGCATAGTTTGAGCCAGGCGGGGCTGTGCATTGTGTCGGGCTTGGCGCATGGCATAGACGGCGCGGCACACGAAGGCGCGTTAGAGGTGACTACAAACGGCATCTCGCCCACCATTGCTGTTGTCGGCACTGGCTTAGACCGCGTGTACCCTCGGGCCCACCATGCGCTCGCGCAACGCATCGGCGAACAGGGCTTGTTGCTGTCAGAGTTTGCGCTGGGCACCGCACCGGCCAGAGGCAACTTTCCAAAACGCAACCGCATCATTGCCGGACTGTCGGTGGGCACCTTGGTGGTGGAGGCATCGCTGGCCTCCGGTTCGCTGATTACGGCGCACATGGCCAACGACTTGGGACGCGATGTGTTTGCCGTACCCGGCTCCATACACTCACCCCATGCCAAAGGCTGTCACGCGCTGATACGACAGGGCGCCAAGCTGGTTGAGACTGCTGCCGATGTGTTGGATGAACTGGGCTGGCGGGCCCCCGCCACAACGCCCTACCGCCAAGCAAGCGAAGCTATCAGCACACAAGACCCCGTGTTAAAAGCCCTCGGGTTTGACCCCCTAAGCCTTGACGAGCTGCTAGACCGCACGGGTATGAGCGCAGCCGCCTTACAAGCCCAGCTGTTTGAGCTCGAACTGGGTGGCCGCGTGGCTCGCTTGCCGGGCGGGCTATTCCAGCAAATTGCACGCGCTTAATGATTGAAAGACAGTGACACAGCGACATGACACACTTCAAATGGCAACTGTGTGTCACACGCTGCAAGTCACAGCCCTGAGCGCCAACCGACGCGGCCTATGACAGCACCCGTTGTTCAACATGGCGATGAGCATGCTGAGGACGTGCTCTAGGCATCTGCCAGATAATGCGCTAGACCTCAACGCCCACCACGCTGGCATGCTTGCACGGGGTTGATGGTGTACTTAATCACCTACTATTGACAGGTTTACCACATGATCACACGGTACGCGATGTTCCAAGGACATATCAATGACGGGCAAACACTGGCATTTCGAGCTGCGGTCCTAGATGAGGTGTACCTAGACAGGGCGGCGGTCGATGCCGCATTGGCAAGCCCCATTAGAGCTGCGGCCAAGGCGGCGACCGAGGCCGTGTTAGCGCGTTATTTTCATGGCCACATACACCACCACATCACTGAGGCACACGACTTCACCATGTAAGAACAGGCTGGCAGTGGGTCTTAAACCACCGCGCCAGAGTTAGGATCTTCTGGATCCTCAACAGTGGTTTTGTTTTTTACCAAGTCTTCGCGACGGATACCCAACCACATGGCTACAGCAGCGGCCACGAACACCGACGAGTAAATGCCAAACAAAATACCGATGGTCAAGGCCAAGGCAAAGTAGTGCAGTGTGGGTCCGCCAAACAGCAACATGGACAGCACCATGGTCTGGGTGGACCCGTGGGTGATGATCGTTCGGCTGATTGTTGACGTAATAGCGTGGTCAATCACCTGCACAGTGGAGAGCTTGCGGTAGCGCCGAAAGCTCTCGCGAATCCTGTCAAAAATAACCACTGATTCATTGACAGAGTAACCCAGCACGGCCAGCACAGCCGCCAACACTGCCAAGGAAAACTCCCATTGGAAGAAGGCAAAAAATCCCAAGATAATAATTACGTCATGCAAGTTGGCGATGATGGCGGCAACCGCGTACTTCCACTCAAAGCGAATGGCCAAGTAAATCATGATTCCCACAATCACCACGCCCAAGGCCAACAGACCATTGGTCACCAGTTCTTGGCCAACTTGCGGCCCAACGTACTCGGTTCGGCGCAACACAACGCTGGCATCGGCCGCCCTGAGCGCAGCCAACACCAACTCACTTTGCTGACCCGATGTTTGACCTGCAGCGCTTGGCAAGCGCATCAATACATCGCTGGCAGAACCAAAGTTTTGAACTTGTACCTCCGGATAGCCTAAGCCGGTGAGCGTATCTCGCACGGCTTGCACGTCGGCGGCCTGGTCATACGCCACCTCAATGACCGTACCCCCTGTGAACTCGACAGACAAGTTCAAGCCGTTGACGACCAAGAAAAACACAGCCGCCACAAACGTGGCCGCTGACACCGCATTCAACACCAAGGCATGGCGCATAAATGGGATGTCTTTTTGAATTCGGAAAAATTCCATGACTTAAGACCTAATTGATTGGAGGGTCACTGCACACATGTGCTGGTTTATTCGGTGGTGGCAACACCAGCGCCAGTGGCGGCGTTGGTGGTCGCAGGCTTGCTAGCATGTGGCTTCCAAATGGTGCCAATTGACACGCTTTTGAGCTTTTTCTGACGTCCATACCAAAAATTCACCACGCCGCGCGAGAACATGACGGCTGAGAACATGCTGGTCAAAATGCCAATACAGTGCACCACGGCAAAACCACGTACTGGCCCCGAGCCGAAGGCCAACAACGCAACCCCCGCAATAAGCGTGGTGATGTTGGAGTCGAAAATAGTGCCCCATGCCCTCTCGTACCCGGCATTGATCGCAGCCTGCGGCGAGGCACCTGCGCGCAACTCCTCTCTGATGCGCTCATTAATCAGCACGTTGGCATCAATGGCCATACCAAGGGCCAACGCCATAGCCGCCATGCCTGGCAAGGTCAACGTGGCTTGCAGCAGCGACAACACAGCCACCAGCAGCAGCAAATTGAACGCCAAAGCCAAGCTGGAAAATACACCAAACAAGGCGTAGTAAGCGCACATGAAAATCACAATGGCAATGAAGCCCCAGGTCACGCTGTCAAAGCCCTTGGCGATGTTTTCGGCGCCCAGAGAAGGCCCAATGGTGCGCTCTTCAATAATCTCCATAGGCGCGGCCAGCGCGCCAGCACGCAGCAGAAGCGACGTATCGGCCGCTTCTTGGGTGGTCATTTGCCCAGAAATTTGCACCCGACCACCACCAATCTCAGTGCGTATGACGGGCGCGGTAACCACCTCGCCTTTGCCTTTTTCAAAGAGCAAGATGGCCATGCGCTTGCCCACGTTGTCGCGTGTAACGTCTTTAAATATGCGCGCACCTTTGGCGTCTAAGTTCAAGTGGACAGCGGGCTCTTGGGTTTGACTGTCAAAGCCAGCCTGGGCGTCGTCTAAGTTGTCGCCTGTCAGCAAGACTGCGCGCTTCACGATGACCGCGCGCCCGTCTCGGTCGGTGTAACGCTCAGAACCGAACGGTACCAGACCAGAGCCGTTTTCGGCAGCACGGCCCTCTGCGCTTTCATCGACCAAGCGCACTTCTAATGTGGCGGTACGGCCCAAAATATCTTTGGCTTTCGCCGTGTCTTGCACGCCAGGGAGTTGCACAACAATGCGGTCTAAGCCCTGTTGTTGAATGACTGGCTCGGACACGCCCAGCTCGTTGATGCGGTTATGTAGTGTGGTGATGTTTTGCTTGAGTGCTTGGGCCTGTATAGCCAACTCAGCACCAGGCTTAAGCGTGGCGGTCAGCGTAAAGTTAGGCGCTGATCCACCCTGCACCACATCGAGCTCAGCAAACTGCTGGCCAATGGCCACATCCGCAGCCTCAAGCGTGACCTTGTCACGTGCGCGCAGCAACAAGCTTTGTCCTTGGCGTTCTATACCGCCGTAACGGATGCTTTTGTCCCGCAACACGGTGCGCACATCGGCACCCAATGAGTCGAGCTTTTGAGTGAGTGCTGCCTGCATGTCAACTTGCAACATAAAGTGCACGCCACCGCGCAAGTCCAAGCCCAGGTACATGGGGGATGCATTCAATGCCGCCAACCATGCCGGCGTGCGCGGCACCAAGTTTAAAGCCACCACAAAACTGGGGTTGCTGGCATCCGGGTTGAGCGCTTTTTCAATCACGTCACGGGCTTGCAGCTGGTCGTCAGTGGTGACAAAACGCGTCTTGATGGAGTTGGGCTCAAACTGAGTGCGGTCGGGCGCAATGCCCGCGTCTTTGAGTGCTATTTCAATGCGCACCATGGTGTCATTGGTCAAACGCACCGCGGTCTTTCCGGGTGAGACCTGCACAGCTGGTGACTCGCCATAAAAATTAGGCAAGGTGTAGACCGCACCAATGATCAGCGCCACAGCGATGACCAAGTACTTCCATAATGGGTAACGATTCATAGTCTTAAGACCTTCAACCACGCACCTTTTGAGGGCGCACAAGCCCGGCAACTAAGCAGGCGATAAAGCGAAAAAAGCGGCTGCGTTGTACACGCGGCCGCTTTCGCTAGCAGTGTGGAAACGCAACAAGCGCTCCGAACTGCCGCCGGCTAAAGCCGGCACATTGATTACTTCACTGAGCCTTTTGGCAGCACTTGTGCGACAGCTGTGCGCTGCATTTGCACTTCCATGCCAGTTGCGATTTCAATTGAAATCAACGAGTCACCCACCTTGGTGATTTTACCCAGAATGCCACTGGATGTTGAGACCTCGTCGCCCTTGGTCAGAGCACCAACCATGGCTTTGTGCTCTTTTTGACGCTTCATTTGTGGCCGAATCATCACGAAGTACAACACCACAAACATAAGCAACAAAGGCAACAAGCCCATGATGGACGAGGCGGTATCGCCGCCGGTGGCTTGAGCGTAAGCATTAGAAATAAACACAGGTTTCTCCAAAATACAGTTGTTTAAACAGCGCTCCAATGAACGCCACAATCAATACGCATTGTATGCGGGTGAACAAGGCCTTGACAGAGCCCCTAAAAAGAGTCCTTGTAGGCTAGCACCATCCCGAATTGGTACGCGCATTGTTGCAACGCGTTAAACCCATGCTGTCCACAGCTGCTGCCACCGTGCTTTGGCTGGTGCCATATGCCTGGCGCGCACATGGCCAAAGCCTTTGATGGACTCCACCACATTGGCCAACTCTATGGCTTGGTCTCTATTGGCGCCAGTCAGGCCCTTAGACAACGCTTGCACCAAGGCGATGTAGTCGTCACGCAACGCGCGCTCGGTTTTTCTCTCCTCGGTATAGCCAAACACATCCAGTGGTGTGCCACGCAAACCCTTAAAACGAGCCAGCATATGGAAGGCACCCATCATCCAAGGTCCGAAGCTGGTCTTGACCAACTCGCCTTTGACGTTGCGTTTGGACAGCAACGGCGGGGCCAAGTGAAAGTTCAAGGTGTAATCGTTGCCAAACTCTTTACTCAGACGCGCTTTAAAGACTGGGTCAGCGTGCAGCCTAGCGACCTCATACTCGTCCTTGATGGCCATCATCCGGTACAGCTGTGTTGCCACCACTTCGGTCAGGGTGAGCTTGGTGCTGGCTGAACCTAGCACGCCTTGCTCGGCCAGACGCACGTGCTCAACCAAGTCTGTGTAGCGCTTGGCGAGCGCACCGTTTTGGTAGTCGCCCAGTAACTTCACACGCAAATCTATAACGGCTTGCAGGCTGGGACGGCGGTGCAAGCTGATGGTGGCCGTAGGCGCCATCAACGCTTGCACGCCCGCCCAGTCCACAGCGCAACGGCGTCCCCATTGAAATGCGGCTTGGTTGTCTTTAACCGCCACATCGTTGAGCTCCATGGCGCGCAGTATCGACTCGCTGCGCAGGGGGACCCAGCCGTGTTGCCACGCAAAGCCCAACACCAAAGGGTTGACAAAAATACTGTTGCCCAGCAGCTGGGTGGCCACTTGCTCGGCATTGAACGTCTTCAAATCGCCTGGCGCGACGGCCTCGCTGAGCTGGGCCGCGCACTGGTCAGCCGGATTTTGCCAACTGGTGTCGTGTATGAACGCGGCAGTGGGCGCGCTGTGCGCGTTAAGCGCCACGTGCGTGCGGCCCTGCTTGATGCGGGTCATGGTTTCTTTGCCAGCGCTGACTATCGGGTCGCAGCCAAAAATCACATCAGCAGCAGCCATATCGACGCGTGTGGTGTGAATGTCTTCTTGGGCATTGGCCACAATAATATGGCTCCACGTTGCACCGCCTTTTTGCGCCAAGCCAGCCGCATCTTGCGTGACCACGCCTTTGCCTTCCATGTGCGCAGCCATACCTAGCAACTGGCCAATGGTGATCACGCCTGTGCCGCCCACACCAGCGACCAACATGCCCCAAGGTTGGGACGAGGCCAGTTGAACGGGCTCAGACAAGGCGGCTCCATCCCAAGGGCTGGGACGCTGTACAACCGCAACGGGCGCTTTGGCCTTGGATGCGCTTGCGCCGATCACGCTGACAAAGCTGGGGCAAAAGCCGTTGACACAGCTTTGGTCTTTGTTACAAGAGTGCTGGTTGATGGTGCGTTTCCGGCCCAGCGGTGTTTCTAGGGGCTCAACCGACAAGCAGTTGCTCTTGACGCCACAGTCGCCGCAGCCCTCGCACACTGCATCGTTGATCACCACGCGCACGTCGGGATCAACCATGGTGCCGCGCTTGCGCCGACGGCGCTTTTCGGTGGCGCACGTTTGGTCATACACAATGACTGTTGTGCCAAGCATCTCTCTAAATGCCAGTTGTATGCGCTCCAGCTCATCGCGGTGCTCTACCGCCACACCAGCCGGCAATGTCATGCCGTCGTATTTGTCTGGCTCGTCTGTGACCACCACCAACTTGGTCACGCCCTCCGCCGTCAGACTGTGCGCAATTTGCAGCACGCTATGGCCTTCCGGGCGCTCGCCCACTTGTTGACCACCTGTCATGGCCACCGCATCGTTGTACAACAGTTTGTAAGTGATGTTGACACCCGCGGCAATGCTTTGGCGAATCGCCAGTGAACCGCTGTGAAAGTAAGTGCCATCGCCCAGATTGGCAAACACATGTTGCTCTGTGGTGAATGCAGACTGCCCCACCCACGGCACACCTTCGCCACCCATCTGTGTAAAGCCAATGGTGCTTCTGTCCATCCACACAGACATAAAGTGACAACCAATACCAGCCATGGCGCGCGAGCCCTCTGGCACACGTGTAGAGGTGTTGTGCGGACAGCCCGAACAAAACCAAGGCATGCGATCGGCCACTGCACCTTTGGCTGTGAGCTCAACCATGGCGCGCTCTTTGGCGTCCAGTATGGCCAAGTGGCTGTTCATGCGCGCGCGCACGTCGTCTGGCAGCGCCATAGCGGCCAAGCGCTTGGCGATGGCACGTGCCACTATGCTGGGTGTGAGGTCTGCGTTCGCACGCAACAAGGTGTTGGCGCTGGGATTGGCCTGCGACCATTCACCGCCAGAAGCGTCGGTGTTGGATGTGTCGAACTTGCCCAACACATTGGGTCTGACGTCTGAGCGCCAGTTGTACAGCTCCTCTTTGAGCTGGTACTCAATAATTTGGCGCTTTTCTTCAACCACCAAAATTTCACTCAAACCAGTGGCAAACTCGCGTGTGGTTTGCGACTCTAAAGGCCACACCACAGAGACCTTGTGCAGCCGTATACCAAGCTCGCGGCACAACGCATCGTTCAAGCCCAAATCAGCCAACGCTTGGCGCGTGTCGTTGTAGGCCTTACCGCTGGCAATGATGCCAAAGCGGTCGTTCGGTCCCTCAATCACGTTGTGGTTGAGTCGGTTGGCCCGGATGTAGGCCACAGCCGCGTACCACTTGGTGTCAAACAGGCGTGCCTCTTGGTCCAAGGCGGCATCTGGCCACCGAATGTGCACACCACCTGGAGGCATGTCGAATTCGGGCAACACAACATTGAGACGGTGCGGGTCTACAACCACGGTGGCACTGGACTCCACGATCTCTTGAATCGTCTTCATGCCTGCCCACACACCGGCAAACCGACTCATGGCCAAGCCATGCAGACCAAGGTCCAAAATTTCTTGCACAGAAGACGGAAAAAACACCGGTGTGCCACACGCTTTAAAGATATGGTCGCTTTGGTGGGCTGCGGTTGAGCTTTTAGCCACATGGTCGTCACCCGCAATGGCCAAGACGCCGCCAAGCGGGGTGGTACCTGCCATATTGGCATGCTTGAACACATCAGCACACCGGTCTACGCCCGGGCCTTTGCCGTACCAAATACCAAATACGCCATCGAATCGCTGCGAGCCAGCAGGCGCAAAACCCAGTTGTTGCGTGCCCCATAAAGCCGTGGCCGCCAGTTCTTCGTTCACACCCGGCTGAAAGACTATGTTGTTGCGTGCCAAATGCTGTTTGGCCTTGTGCAAGGACTGGTCGTAAGAGCCAAGCGGTGAGCCTCGGTAACCGCTGATAAAACCGGCTGTGTTGTGTCCTTGCAGCGCATCGCGTGCGCGTTGCAGCATGGGCAGTTTGACCAACGCTTGGACGCCGCTCATAAAAGCTCGCCCGGTCTCTAGCGTGTATTTGTCATCGAGGCTGACCTCGGAAAGTGCGCGTCTAACGTGCTCTGGCATGGGTGCATTCATGGTCTTGTCTCCTGTCGCTTTCTCAGCCAATGGGCTATCGTCGCGGGGTAATAGGTTTATCTGGCGTTTTGCCGCGCAGCGCCGTCGCCAATGCGTCAAACCATATTGACAGTGTAAAAACGAGCGGGTGATAAGTGCTTGCGTTTTTTGATATAAAAATAGTAATTTGAGCAAGAATCTTGCTAAATTAGAAGTCTATGGAAAATTTAGATAAATTTGACGTTGCCATCTTGCAAGAACTGCAGTCTGATGGCCGTCTCAGCAACGTTGAGTTGGCGCAGCGTGTGGGCTTAAGCGCCGCGCCGTGTTGGCGCCGTGTCAAAGCGCTGGAAGACGGCGGCTACATCAGCGGCTACTACGCGCGTATCAACCGGCATAAAGTTGGCTTGGGCGTGCTGGCCTTTGTGCGACTCAATGCCGAGCGCAACAACGGCTTTGCAGCGCGCGAACTAGAGGCCGCCATTGCCTTGGTGCCGCAAATCGTGTCGTGCCACTACATCAGCGGCACCGGAACGTTTGAGCTGCAAGTGGTGGCCGCCAACCTCGAAGCCTTTGCCAGCTTGGCACGTGAAGTACTGCTGGATTTGCCGCATGTCAAAGACATTCACACCAGCTTTTCGTTGGGCGAGGTCACCATATCCGACGGTGTACCGCTGGGGCATTTGCTGCTGAAGAAATAAGCGGCACAGCGCGGCAAACCGTGCCTTGCCCCCGACCCAAGGTGTCTGTAAAGGGCACGTTCAAGCAAGCTGCGCAAGCGTCCCCACCTTTACAAGTCTCTAGGCCACAACACCCACAGCTCCAAGGGCTGTTTTAAGCCACCAGCAAGTTGAGCGGCTTCTGGGCCCCAGCCTGCAAAAAAGTCGGCTCTGACCGCGCCAATGATGGCACCACCAGTGTCTTGCGCCACCACCAAACGAGCGCTGTTAAAAGTGGGGCCGCGTGTGACCATCCATACCGGTGTGCCGTAGGCAATGCTGGACCGGTCTACCGCAATTGAGCGCATAGGTGTGAGCGGCACGGCTTGTGCGCCACGTGGGCCGGCTTGCGCGTCCATGCTGTTTAAATCTTCTTCACTGAAAAACACCGTTCGGGGGTTGGTCCACAGCACACGCTGCACGTCACTCGAGTTGGCCGCCGCCCACGCCTTGATGGCAGGCCAAGAAGGGCTGGTAATAGCGCCCGTGTCTAGCAACACACGGGCGACACTGGCATAGGTGTGACCGTTGTGTGCCGCAAAGGCCAGTCTGGCCACTCGCACGCGTCCATCGGGCTCGGTAATTTCCACCCGCCCCGAGCCCTGGATTTGCACAATCAAAGCGTCAATTGGGTCTGCCACCCACGCAATGGCTTTGCCGCGCAAGTCGTCCAAGGCCGCGGCATCAACCTCCATGTCTTTGCGCGTGTACCAGACTCTGCCACTTGTCAGACTGTCCGGTTTGGCGTACAGCGGGGTTTGGTGGGTATCGGTACGCAGTCTTGAGGCGCGCAACATGGGCTCGAAATAACCAGTCAGTAAGCCACTGGTGTCGCCACCAGGCGTGCTGACTTTATAAGGCTGCCACTGCTGCATCAGCCAGGCCACACGGTCTTGGGTGCTGCCAATACTGAGCTGGCGAGTAGCGGCGCAGTAAGGCTTTAATGGTGCGGGCGCGCCCTCGCAGTTGCGCAGCAACGCAGCCCACGCGTGCTCCAAGTTGTCAGACCCCCACGCCGGCAGGTCGCGCCAGCGAACAGGTTGCCACACGCTACTGCCTTGGCGTTTGGCCGACGGTAAGACTTGACGCTCATCCCAAGCAAACCAAGGCAATACGACCGGGTCGACGGGTAAGTCTTTGAAATCGACCTGGTCAACTGGCTCTGGCGCAACAGCTGGTGACGCCGCGGGAGCCTGTGCGGACGGTGCCGCTGGTGGCCTTTGTGGGGCCATCGGAGGGGGCTGAACGGCACAGCCGCCCAATATTCCTACAATCAAAAGTCCTACCCAAGTTATTTGGGCACGTGATACAAAACTGGTTGCTGGCATGACGTTGTTGATACTTGAGGCGCTAGGCGCGTTGCTGATATTTGTATTCATTGTGTGGTGGACCATGTTCAGCGGGCGAAAAGGCGGCGAGCCAATAGACTCTGATGACACTCCCAACGATACCCCACCCGCAGACAAGACAGCCGACTGATTGACGTGCACAACAAACGCACGCCAACTGAGGCGCTTATTCTTTGGGTACGGGCAGTTGCTCAGCTGGGTCGGGCTGCGACGACACCGTTGCCGCGCCATTGCCAAACTGCTTGAGCGCCTCTGAGGCCTGCTTGGATATATTGATGGTTTGCACAGGCGCCTTGTTGTCCTGCTGGGTGAGCTTAACCTCGTCGACTTGTGGGTCTTGCCAACTGCCCGTGACTTGAAAAGCCTTGGTGTTGGCCGTGGTGATGGCTTGGCCAAACACACGCTCCAAAAAGTATGTGGCCACACCAATCACAGGGTTGGTCGCTGCGGCCAGCAGCGACAACGTACCTGCATCCACTTGCGGTACAACCACCACTTGCAAGGCCTGCGTCTCGTCTGTCATAGACGCCTCGCCTTCCATCAAGACCGTGGCATTGACACCCGCCATACGCAAGTTGTTGGTGCTGATGACACCGGTGGTAATGCGCGCGTTGCCAACCACCTCGTCAAAGGCAAAACCTTCTAGGAATACATCTCTAAAGTCCAGCAACAAACGCCTGGGCAACGACTGCAAGCTCAACACGCCCAACAGCTTGGCAATGCCTGGGTCGGCCTTCAAGAATTGGCCACTGCTCACCTTCAAGTCCAGTGCACCGCTTAGGCTGCGGGTGTTAAAACTGGTCGGCGCACCCACCCATGCAACCTGACCTGTCATGCGGCCCTCAGAACCGCGCACCACACCTGGCATGCCAAAGCGACTCAACAATGCGCCACCATCGCGCAACTCTAAATCGAAATCTAAAAATGTACGTCTGACCACGGTGTCAGTGGCGTTGGTACTGTTGTTGGTATCGCCGTTGGCAGGCTGGGTGGGCGCCCATTGACCATTGGCGCGCAAACTGGCTTCTGGCACATCTAGCCACAACCGGTTGAGCCGCCACTCATTTGCCATCTGCCCAGGCGCGCGCTCGACCACACGGTTGGAAGCTTGTAGCTCCAAGCGGCCCAAATCCCGCCCCTCTAGGTTGAGCGACTGCACCACCACATCCAAGGCAGGCATCGCTCTTGGTTGTTCGGTCAACATCTGCACAAAATCTTGCGTTTCTTGTTTTTTCAAACTCAGCATCGCAAGTCGCGCGTAAACATTACCCGCCCCGCTGTCGGTGCGGTCTGGTTCGCGGTACTGGAGATAACCGTTGACCTCGTCCGCCTTCACGTTGGCACGCCACAACGCATCTAAACGCTCTGCGCCCAACACCACGTTGTGAAAGCTGCGTCCCTGCACGGTGAGCTCTAAAGCTCTGGCGACCATGGTGGTGGGCATGTAGGCCTTGAGCGCACTAGCGACACCGCTGTTCCCGTCACCATTACCTCCCGTTTGAAGTCCGGCTGGGGCATCTATCGCAGCGGTGCCCACCCCCACACCGGTGAGCCTTGGTTCTGAAGCCGCAGCAGCGGTGACGGCCCCACTGAACATATTGCGCCAATGGTCCACGTTGAACTGGGCCAAACGCACATCGGCCAACACGCCTTGGTCAGGCACGCGGCGTACATCGTCGCCCAACTGACCCAGGCCCACCGCACCTCTCACCATCGCAGGGACTGTAAAACGCGTCACGTCAGCGGCGCTTTGTGTGAACTCACGTATGAACTGCGCATGAACCACTGGCGCGCTGTCTGGCCCCACACGCAACACGATGTTCTGCGCGCTGGCCATGCCTGCACTGCGCTGGTTGGCTGGCGCAGGCGAGAGCGCCAGACGCAATGGCCAGGACACCCCAGTTGGTTTGTTGATAGGCTGGGGCAAGTTCAACCGCATGTTCGTGAGTGGTGCCTCCACCTCCCAAGACAAGCCCTGCGCATCTCTGACAGCACTCGCCTCAAACGGTGTGCTGCCGCTGGCGTATTGCGCCAGCTTGGCCACAGTACCCAAGGACGGTGTGCGCGCCAAAGCCTCGGCGTTGAGCGTGCCGCGCACGTTGGCGCTCAACCCACCAGACTCATCTGAACTGGCTGCGGCTTGCCAACGCAAACTGCCAGACACCGGGCTGCCCAGCCATTGCCCCCGCGCTTGTGTGACCTCCACACTGTCGTTTGAAAACTGCACACGTGCCGTTGCCTGTTGCAACGCTGGCACGCCAGGCCACAACTGCAAACTGTTGCCCAACAACGCCACTTGGCCTGTCACCACCACTTGCTCAGGCTGGCCCAGCGGTGCATCAACACGCAGCCTAAGACTGGCATCACCGCCAGCTTGCCAGTCTTGCATCAGACCGTTACTCCAACGCGCAATAGGCGTTGCGTTGAGTTGTGCCAACCAAACCGGCAGTGGGCCAGCCGCAACAACGTCCACGGTCAGTTGCCCACTGCCGTCTAACCCACGAATGCCCACTGAGGCATCACTCACCACCACGCCCGGCGCATCGCGCAGGCGACCCGTGATGTTGGTGATGTCAATATCTGAGCCATTCATGACAAAACGCGCTGACAGCTTATTCAGCGCTGGCCATTGCTGATCACGACTCCAGCCAGCGGCATAGTCAAGTGCGATATCAGCGGCATTGGCAGACACAGCAAACCGCGCCGCGCCGCCATCCCACACCGACTTGTCCAACTCGCTATTGATGCGGACGGCGACGTCACTGAGTTGCCCACCTTGCATGCTGGCGTTCAAAAAAGACAGTGCCTGCGTGCTCACGCTGCTGGGTAAATAACGCGCCAATTGCGTAGCGGGTAGGTGATCAATAGCAGCGTCCAGCTTCAAGAAACCAGCACTGCCTGCGGCTTGTCGCTGTGCCTGCGAACCCGTGGCCGCCCACAACCCTGCACCACTAACATGGCCATGCGGTGTGTCAATTTGAACATTCTCAAAGGCCACGCGCCACCTGCCTTGCAAGGCTTCTGGCAAATCGCCACCTAGCCGCGTCTCTTGCTGCAGCGCTTGGCCAGGCGCGGCCCATGACAAGCTTGCTACTAAGCTAGAGAGGGCTATTTCTGGCTCACGCCAGACACCGGGCAAGACGAGGCTGCCTTGCGTCACCGACGCTTGCGCCGTGCCACCCAAACGCGTGCCATCCCAAGTCAGCGACAAGCCTTGTACGCCAGGCCGTGCTGTATCGCCGGGCAATGGCTTGCTTGGCAAACGTCCGGGGGCCCAACCCAACTCGGTGGCTTGGCCGCTGGTGTGCCACGACACAGCCTCACCTGCGGCACCGCGCCAATCGGCTTGCATGCTGTTGATATAGCCAGTGGGGCGCCAGCTGTTTAAGTGGTTGCGCACCATCTCCGGCATGGGCAAACTGGGTGCGAGTTGGCGCAATACATCTACATCCAATCGCGCCAAACGCACTTGTCCTTGCGTGGCTAAACCAGTGGCCAACTTAGGCCAAGACAGGTCTAGCTGCGCACCGTCCCACTGCACACCTTGCACGGTCTCAAACGACATGTCTTTCACAGCCAACTGCCATTGCTGCGCCGCCCCTGCGTCGTCGCCACCATCCAAGGTCAAACGCGCTTGCAAGCGTTTGAACAGCAACGGCTTAAGTGCTGGCGTGGCTGGCTGTCGCCACACAACGCCCACCTCGGTCAGCGCCACGTCACTGGTCAATGTTTTGAGCTGTGCACCACGGCCCCACTCTAGCCAGCCGCGCCAAGCCATATTGGCTGTTTGGATCGCCATGACATCAGAGGCTTGCGGCCATAGGCGTGTCAACATGCCGTGCACAGCAGCGCCATTTAACTGCGGCCACTGGGCATATGCCAAGCCCTCCCAGTTGCGCCAGTTTCCGGCCTGCGTGCTGAACAGCGGCGAGTCGAACTCGGCTTGTAGGGACACGCGCTGGCCCAACTCTGCAGGCGGTGTGAAATCTATACGCACCTCGTGGCTGCGTGCGCCACTGCGCAAGACCGCGTCTACATGCCTGAAAAGCCATACGGAAGACGCCGTTGTGTGCGCATCCACCTCTGATGTTGCTGCGAAGCCCGCGTGGTCTTGAACTTCCACGATGGCATCTTTGATCATCAGCTCAGGCTGCTCGAACACCCAGTCTAGCCAGCCTGGGGTGTCGCCTGATGAGGGCTGTGACACCACCATGCCTGCCACACGCCATGCGCCGCTCGCATCGCGCAACACACGTACGCTGGGAGAGGTCACACGCAGTTGGTCAAACTCCAAGCGCCACAACCCGCGCATGCTGAGGCTAAGTTGTAACTTGGGAATGAACACATCTGGTCGCTGGGCGTCGGCGCCCACCAGCACATCACGCGCTTCAAAATAAGAGGTCCAATTGTTGGCCTTGGCAGACAGGCTGGCAATTTGAACGGGCGCGTCCAGCGCTACGCTCAACTGCAGGGCAATGTCCGAACGCCATATGTCGATTCGCGGCACAATGACTGCATGGATCAGCAAATAAACGCTGGCCACCGCTGTCCACGCTGCAAGCAAGGCAATCAATAGCCACTTCAGCACCTTGCGCACAATGCGCAAGCGAATGTTTGGAATTGAAGTGGTGGCTTGCATGGAATGAAATTATGACCGCCACTGAGGGAGACACAAACACCGACTTGCCAAAACCTAGCGCCGCCACGGCCAACTTGGCGCAATACTCGCGTTTTGTTCAGCGCATTCGCAGGCGCTACGACAAAGAGTTGGGTCTTTTACAAGCCGGAGCGCCTGATACACCTGCCATGCAAAGCTGCCTAGACAGCTTGCTCGCCACTGGCCTGGATGCCGGGCAAGCGCTGCGGGTGTTGCGCCAATTGGTGGTGGAACGTTTGGTCGTCCTAGACTGCGAGCAAGCTGCGTCACTTGGTGTTATCACGGCCAGCATGACGGATTTGGCTGAACTCGCCCTAGACCATGCCATGACATTGGCAATGGATGAACTGTCCCAGCATTACGGCACGCCCACAGGCCACAGCGGTGACGACAGGCACGGCCTACCTGCCAACATGTGGGTGATTGGGATGGGTAAGCTAGGTGCTCGCGAGCTGAACGTATCCAGCGACATTGACCTCATTTACGTCTACGACTGCGACGGTGAAACCTCTGGCAACGACAGGGGCTTGCAACGCATCAGCAACCACGAATTTTTTGGCAAGGTGGTCAAGCGCATCTACCAACTCATTGGCGATGTCACTGAACATGGCTTTGTATTTCGTGTGGACTTGGCCCTCAGGCCCAATGGCAGCGTTGGCCCTGCCGCCGTGTCGATTGACGCCCTAGAAGAGTATTTTTTAATCCAAGGCCGAGAGTGGGAGCGCTTCGCCTGGCTCAAAAGCCGCGTGGTAGCGCCCACGACTTTGGTCACAAATGGCTCGGCCCAGGCCTTGCGTGATGTGGTGCTGCCGTTTGTATTTAGGCGTTACCTGGACTACAACGTCTTTGATGGTTTGCGCAAACTCCACCGCCAAATACGTGAACACGCAGCCAAACGAGCCAGCGGACATCCCGAGCGCGCCAACGACGTCAAACTGTCTCGAGGCGGCATCCGAGAAATTGAATTTACGGTTCAGTTGCTGCAAGTGGTGCGTGGCGGCCAATTTCCAGAGCTGCGCAAGCGCCCCACTTTAAATGCTTTGACGCGCCTGACCAACGCCGGCTTGATGGAGGCAGACAAGGCACAAGCCTTGGCAGATGCCTATGTCTTTTTGCGCCAAGTGGAGCACCGCACGCAGTACCTTGACGACCAGCAAACCCACCAACTCCCCACACAAGACGCCGACTTGGCTTGGATGGCTACCAGCTTAGGCTTTCAAGATGTTTGTGGTTTTTTGTGCGCACTAGACACACACAGAGAAACCGTGGCGCAAGAGTTCGACATTCTGTTGGGGGGTCAAGAAGAATGCACCAACTGCAACAAAACACAACACGACGCAGACGACTTAGAGTCAGCCATTGAGGCGTTGAGTGGCGCTTTTAAAGTGCGCATTGAACAGTGGCAAACACACCCCCGAGTGCTGGCCTTGCGAGAAGACGTTCGAACCCGTCTGGCACGGCTGGTTCAACGAACCGGCGCGTGGCTTGATGCAGGACGCACCACTGAAATTGGTGCTTTGCGCCTGGCCGACTGGATGGAGCCCATGCTGCGCCGCGACAGTTATTTGGCTTTGCTGCAAGAACGCCCGTCGGTGCACGAGCGCTTGCTGCGACTCTTAGGTGCCGCCAAATGGCCTGCGCGCTACTTGATAAAACACCCAGGTGTGATGGACGAGCTGGCCAATCCCACGCTGCTCAACGAGCGCTTTGACCCCGTGCAATTCGAAGCTGAACTAGAAGCTAGGCGCTACGCCTTGCAAACGACCGGCGAAGATGGTGACGAAGAGCTGCTCAATTTGCTGCGCCGCGCCCACCACAGCGAGTTGTTTAGGACACTGGCACGTGACGTTGAGGGCATGCTGAGCGTGGAGTTTGTCGCAGACGACCTCACCGCCTTGGCAGATACAGTGCTTCGCGTCACCACCCGGTGGTGCTGGCAGCGGTTGAAAAACGCGCATCGCGACGAGCCCGCGTTGGCCATCATTGCCTACGGCAAGCTGGGCGGCAAAGAACTGGGCTATGGCAGCGATTTGGACATTGTGTTTGTATTCGACGATGACGACGAGGCCGCACCGGAGGCCTATGCGGCCTTGGTCCGCAAGCTCATCAACTGGCTGACAGTCAAAACCGCTGAAGGCGATTTATTTGAGATTGATACCGCCTTGCGCCCCAACGGCAACTCTGGTTTGTTGGTGACGCGGTTTGAAGCGTTTGCCGACTACCAAGAACGCCGTGGCAGCAACACCGCATGGACATGGGAGCACCAAGCCATCACCAGGGCCCGCTGCGCTGTTGGCAGCTCAGCTCTAGCCGCCAAGTTTGAGTCCGTGCGCCACGATGTCATGGTGTCTCGCAGACAGGCCAGTGACTTGCTGGTAGAAATCACCACCATGCGCGAGAAAGTACGCGAAGCACACCGCGTTCCGCCAGACATATTTGACCTAAAGCACAGCTCTGGCGGTATGGTCGATGTGGAGTTCGTGATGCAATACCTGTTGTTGGCCAAGGCACACGCCCATGCCCAATTGCTGCCCAACTTAGGCAACATCAAGTTGTTGCGCATTGCCAAAGAATGCGGCCTGATTCCGCCGGCTATCAGCGACGCCGCGGCCAATGCGTACAGAGCCATGCGCCAGATGCAACACCGTGCGCGCCTGGACGAGGCCCCCACCCAAGTGACCCACGCTCACATTGCCCAACACCGCGATGCGGTCTTAGATTTATGGCGTTACGTGATGCAGGAGCACTGAATGGCGACAACACACGGCGTGAATAGCCCTGCGACCCGCCAGACGCAACCGCATTTGACGGTTTAGTAGCCAGCTTAATGGCGGCTATTGAGTTTGCTCAATGTGGTGACCTGACACACCCAAGATGGCATGTCGCCTCAGGTGGCTGTTGTTAAAACCAACTCTTTGCGAAACCGATTGAGCTCTTGTACTGACTTGAAACTGCGCTCCATCAACAAGCTCATGTTGTGCAAAATGCGTTCAACCACCTTGGTCTCCCACACCGCATCAAAATTGATTTGCTTGTCCAGCCAGTGCTCCAGCCATTCGGGGTTGGGCAAACGACTTTGTATGGTGTCACGCGGAAACAGGGCCTTGCTGACGTGCAAGTTGGTTGGGTGCAACGCTTTCGCCGTGCGCCTGGCACTGGCCATGAGCACGCCGACCTTGGCAAATGACAGCCGCGCATCGTCGCCAAAGTTGTGGATGGCACGCTTCATGTAACGCAGGTAGGCGCCACCGTGGCGGGCCTCATCTTTGCTAAGCGTGGCGTAAATGTGTTTGATGACAGGCTCGTCATGCCAGTCTGATGCACGGCGGTACCAGTGATTTAGTCTTATTTCCCCGCAAAAATGCAACATCAGCGTTTCTAAAGCAGGTGCAGGGTCGAAGTCAAAACGAACCGCGTGCAGTTCCTGCTCAGTAGGCGACATGTCGGGGCGGAAGCGACGCAAATACTCCATCAGCACCAACGAATGCTTTTGCTCTTCAAAAAACCAAATTGATATAAAGGCCGAGAAATCCGAATCATTTCGGTTGTCGCGTAAAAACATCTCAGTCGCGGGCAGCGCCGCCCATTCGGTAATCGCATTCATTTTGATGGTCTGTGCTTGCTCATCAGTTAATGCGCTGGCATCGAACTTATCCCAAGGAATGTCTTTTTCCATATCCCAACGAACGGACTCTAACTGCTTAAAAAGCTCGGGGTACAGCATATGGGCTCCTGAGATACGTGCGTATGACTTGGTTGCGTTAATGGTTAATATTCTAGGCAAGCGAATGCCAGCTGGGGCTGCAGGGCCAAATACCCTTAAATCCCCTTGTTGTTTAACGTTTGACCCGGTCTTGGGGTTGCACAGCATCTAGTCGCCACTGGGTCACCGCGTCCAACAGCTCTTGCGCCACACCGAACACCCGGGCAACGTTGGCACGCTTGACCTGGCTCAGTGTTGAGGCACTACCCCCGGCCCATATCGCTATGTGGCTGGGCAACAAGTCGCGCAGGTGCGTTACACCGAGCAACGCGGCTTTGGGTGAGGTGTGGCTGCTGAAACTCAGCGCCACAATATCTGCTTGCATCACCCGGGCTGCCTGCGCCAAGTCGACCGCGGGTGTTTTAGGTCCCAGAGAAATGCGGTCACAACCCATTTGCGCAAACATGCATTCGGCCATGAGCAACCCAAGGGCGTGTGGCTCATGGTTGAGCGTTGTGAGCACCACTTTGGGGGATTCTCCAGCGCCTTGAAGTGGCAGCTGTGCCATACCTTGCAACAACACACCTTGCACCACAGAAGTGAACAAGTGCTCCTCGTACAAAGCCAACTCGCCGCGCATCCACAACTCGCCCACGCGAGCGGCCATTGGGGAAATAATGCTCTCAATGGCCTGGCCTAGGCCACTTGTTTCAACATGCAGCATCAAGCTGTCGTGTAAGTTTTTCCGCTGGTGTTGTAACAACAACATCAACAACGGCTCCACTGTGGCGGAGACTGCATGCGCCGCGCTGGGCTGGCAGGCGGCAAGCACCAAGCTATTCAGCGCCTCCAGCGGCTGGGCCACCACTTGGCCAGCCCGCATGCCACTGTCTAACAAGCGCTTGATCAAACGCAGCCTGGTCAGTTGCGCGTCATCGTATGCGCGCTCCTCGCCAGCACCGCGTACAGGCACCGGGAAACCATAACGGCGCTCCCACACTCGCAAAGTGTCTTTTTGTATGCCCGTGTCAAGGGCAACTTCGGCAATGGTGTGTACTTGATCGGTCATGTTGTCTGAGTTAACGCGCAGGTTGCATGCTTTTGGTAGTCATATGCATGGGTCGGCATGGACTCATACAATGTGTAAGGTGACCCAGCCTGTCCACGACAAGTAGCCGCTGCATGGGTAACATCATTACATTTAATCAAAGTATTTCACCACATGACCGTTATGTCCAGCCAATTCCGCTCTGAAAATGGCCACGTTCGCCCAAGGGTGGCGGTGGTGGGCTCTGGCATTGGCGGTTTGTCTGCGGCCTACCACCTGCGCACGGCGGCACACACCACGCTGTTTGAGTCGGGTGACTACTTTGGCGGCCACACACACACTGTAGACGTCAGCCTGCCAAACGCCCAAGGCAAGACCCAAACCATCGGTGTGGATACTGGATTTTTGGTCTTGAATGAGCGAACCTACCCAGAGCTCTTAAAGCTGTTTGCGGCGCTGGACATTCCCTTGGCCAAGTCCGATATGTCTTTCTCGGTCACTGTGCCAGGCCAGGGTTGGCTGGGCAAGACGGCGCTCGAGTGGAGCGGCACCAGCCTAAGCAGCCTGTTTTGCCAACCACTGAATGCACTGCGACCGGCCTTTTGGCGTATGTTGTTTGACACCATGCGCTTCAACAAGTTGGCCAACCGCATGGTTGGCCAGCCCTTAGACACCTCGCAAAGCCTAGGCGACTTTTTGACTGTCCACCACTTTTCAAAGCCCTTTATTGACTGGTACTTGTTGCCCATGCTGGGCAGCATTTGGAGTTGTCCCACACAACAGATGCTGGCTTTTCCAATCGCCACCTTGGTTCAGTTTTGCCACAACCACGGCCTGATTCAAGTCACCAACCGTCCCGCTTGGTATACCGTTGCAGGTGGTGCCCGCCAGTACGTTGAGGCCATCATTCAACAACTGCCAGACTGCAGGCTCAACACGCCCGTCACCCAAGTGCACCGCCATGGCGATGGCGCAGGTGTTGACATTACGTTCACCGATGCCACCACCCAAGCCAGCACCACCGAACACTTTGACTACGTGGTGATGGCATGCCACAGCAACCACAGCTTGCAGCTGCTCAGCTCGGTCAACACGCAAGAGCAAGAGGTGCTTGGCAGCATTGCCTTTCAACCCAACTTGGCCGTCCTGCACACCGACGTGGCGCAACTGCCCACAGCGCGCGGTGCGTGGTCGGCATGGAATTACGAACGCTCGCCAGTAGCCGCCAACGAGCACCAGCACGTGTGCCTGCACTACCTCATCAACCAACTGCAACCATTGCCGTTTGAGCAAACCGTGGTGGTCTCGCTAAACCCCATCAGACCCATCGCTGCGCATCACATCTTGGGCAGCTACCACTATGCCCACCCTGTATTTGACGCCAAGGCAGTTGCTGCTCAGCAGCAACTGAACGGCATGCAAGGAGAGCACAACACCTATTATTGCGGCGCTTGGACAGGCTACGGCTTTCATGAAGACGGTCTCAAGTCTGGGCAGCTGGTGGCTCAGCTGCTGCAGTCAAGACTGCTGCAGCTTGTTACAGAGGCACACGCACACGACGACGCGGACGCAACGTCAGACGTCACCACAGAGCAAACGGCGCATGCGTAAGCAAGTCGCTTTGCACGGCAGCGACCACCGGCTAGATCAAACGGCTTTACAACGTGGCATGGACCCATTTACTGATCAAAGCCAGGCACTCATAGGCTTTGGTCAAGTACGCCACCAGCGCACCCGCCCCAGTAGCAACACCTTTACTTACGCCAACTACTTTGTTTGGTTGCCCATGCGCACATTCAGCGCGCGGGGCTCAAGTGCGCTGCCTCGCAACCGGTGGAGCGCGCTGTCTTTTTTTGACAGCGACCACGGCGAAGGTGCAGACAACGCCCTGCTATGGCTAGACACGCTGTTGGACGCACACGGCCTGTCACACTGCACAGGCCAGGCATGGCTGCACACCTACCCACGTGTGTGGGGCTATACGTTTAAGCCTGTGAGCTTTTGGTACTGCCACACAGACTCCGGTGAGCTGGGCGCCGTGGTGGTTGAAGTCAACAATACATTTGGTGAGCGTCATATTTATGTACTGCCACAGGTCGCTTTAGGCAAGCCCATACTGGCCAACAAGACGTTTCACGTGTCACCATTTTGTGAGGTTAGAGGCGAGTACCGATTCACGTTTATGCACCGCTTTGACCGCAGCCAGGCCCTAGACCCACGCTCAAACGTACATACGCATCCAAGCCACACCGTTGCACGCATTGAATACGACGACCAAGCCATTGCACCTGGACGCACACCCACTTTACTCACCAGCGTGAGCGGACAACTAGAGCCACTCCATGCAACCACCCGCCAACGTGCCTTGTGGCGTTACCCGCTGATGACCGCCGCGGTCATGGCGCGCATACATTGGCAAGCGTTGGTGCTGTGGCGAAAGCGTGTTCCGTTCATCTCAAAACCCAAGCCGCCGGTCACTGCTGTGAAACGCGCGCACGCCGACCTAGACGCATAACCATGACGACCGACTTGACCCACAAACGCGCCTCCAACCCGATACCGCCAGACGCGCCACGCGCCGCCAAGCAGGTGTTTAAGCTGCTGCAGCGTATGAGCCATGGGCGACTGAGTATCACGCTGCCAGACCGCACGCAACTGCACTATGGTGCGGCAACAGGCACGCACGCTTACATATCGTTAAACAACTGGCACATGTTCAGTGCGGCACTGAAAAGTGGTGATATTGGGTTCGCAGAAACCTATATTGCAGGTGACTGGCACACGCCCAACCTCACCCAGTTGCTGCAGGTGCTCATTTTGAATCGCACCGCCTTAGAGGACGCTATTTATGGCAACTGGCTGGGCCGTTTGTTTTACCAAGCTCGACACTGGATGCGACGCAACACGCAAGCCAACAGCCGCAAAAACATCCACGCCCATTACGACCTAGGCAACGACTTTTACCAGTTGTGGCTAGACCCGAGCATGAATTACTCCAGTGCGCTGTTCGAGCATGCCGACCAAAGCCTCACCCATGCACAGCACGCCAAAGTCAAGCGATCGTTACAAATGGCCGGCGTCGAACAGGGCTCACGCGTATTGGAAATTGGTTGCGGCTGGGGTGCGCTGGCTGAAATGGCAACCCACGAGTTTGGCGCTGACGTGGTTGGCCTAACCTTGTCTCAAGAGCAGCTGGACTGGGCACAGAAGCGTTTGGGCGCAACACCCAACGCCAGCCGCGCTGATTTACGCTTGCAAGACTACCGCAGCCCAGACGTCACCCGCAACCAGCACGGTGAGCACCAACTCTTTGATGCGGTGTGCTCCATAGAAATGATTGAAGCTGTTGGGCAGGCTTATTGGCCTACTTATTTTCAGACCATTGCCGCGTCACTGCGACCTGGCGGCAAGGCGTGTATCCAAGCCATCGTTATTGGTGATGACTTGTTTGACCGCTACATTCAAGGCACAGACTTTATCCAGCAATACGTCTTTCCAGGTGGGTGTTTGCCCAGCCCATCTAAATTTAAAGAGCAAGCCATTGCTGCGGGTTTGGTGGTGGAAGACAGCTTTGCCTTTGGCTTGGACTACGCCACCACGTTGGCGCTATGGCGCACAGACTTTTTGGCACAAGAGTCGGCGGTGCGTGAACTTAAGTTCGATACCGCCTTCATACGCACATGGGAGTTTTACTTGTGTTACTGCGAAGCCGCATTTTTAGAGGGCAACACCGATGTCATGCAATTCACGCTGCGCAAACCGCATTAAACCTGAGGGCTTAGCCTCAGCACGAACGAGCGCAGGCAGTTGGCGCAGCGCGGCAGCAGGTGTGCTGGCCATGTTGGCGATGTTACTGGCCACGCCTGCGGTGGCGACAACCGAGACCGCCAGCTTCAAGCGAAGCAACGGTATCAACGCAGACTTTGACCGCTTGGGCCAAGGACAACTGCGTTTTTTTGGCTTGCATATTTATGATGCACAGCTGTGGGCAAGCTCTCCCGTTAACAGTGGCAATTACGCACAAACACCCCTGGCACTCACGCTCACCTATGGGCGAAGTTTGAAAGGTCCTTTAATTGCTGAGCGCTCGCTCAAAGAGATGCGCGGCATCGCCACCGTCAGCGATATGCAAGCGCAAAGTTGGTTGACCAGCATGACCAAGCTGTTCCCAAATGTGATTGAGGGCGACCAGCTCACAGGTGTTTACGTGCCCGGTGAAAAACTAACGTTTTGGCTCAACGCACGGGAGTTGGGCGAGGTCGCTGACCCACAATTTGCACGCCTGTTTGTTGGTATTTGGCTAGACGAGCGCAGCTCAGAGCCAGCACTGCGCTCGCAGCTGTTGGGCCGCAAGTGACGCCTGCACACAACTGGCGAGTTGCCAGCGCTTATGGACTGATGGCCGCTCCACTGGCGTTTGCAGCGCTGCCTTTGTACGTGCTGTTCCCGCAGTTTTACGCGACCAACTTAGGGGTGTCGCTCGCAGCATTGGGCGGTTTGCTGCTGGTGGTGCGGGCATTAGACGCGGTGACCGATCCTCTGATTGGCCGCTTGCTAGACACACATTTGCGCAGCAACAATCTAATGCCCATGGCCGTAGTTGCGGCCTTGGTGCTGCTATTGGGGTTTGGCGCGTTGTTCAAAGCACAGTCGGACTGGGGTACCACACCGCTGCTGGTGTGGGCGGGGCTGATGTTAACCCTGTGCACTGGCGCTTACAGCGTGCTGACATTGGCGCTGCAAACGTGGGTCAGTCGGGTGCACGCCAGCGCGGCCCAACAAGGCGAGCTGCAGCGCTACCTGATTGCTTGGCGTGAAGGCTTTGGGCTGCTTGGTGTGTTGGTAGGTGCCAGCCTGCCAGCAGTCGCTGGGCTAGACGCCACAACCGCCACACTGATGGCGCTGATGGTCATGGCACTGGCTGCATGGTATTGGGTGAGGCCTGCGCTGGCGATGACCAACGCAAACAGCTTGGCTGCGACAACGCCGCCCGTGACGCCAGCAAC